>ENA-OPEN01000025-OPEN01000025.1-human-gut-metagenome-genome-assembly--contig:-NODE-25-length-55549-cov-3.502307_pt1 | contig 55549 bp, 49 predicted proteins | sample MGYA00241298_ERZ501530 | MGnify/ENA primary metagenome ERZ501530 (study PRJEB25962, sample SAMEA2042386) | human gut metagenome | biome: human gut; feature: human-associated habitat; material: faeces... | reverse complement strand
AACTCCTCCTCGATGGCCTTCACCGCCTTGCCGGCGAAGATTATGCCGGCCTCCAGATGGGCAATCATCCGAGGAATCAAGACCTCCAGGTCCTCGCCGCCGAAGAGCTCGCGCTCGTAGCAGAGCCACATGCTATGGCCCGGGGTGAACGCCTTGACATATTTCAGCGAGGCGTTGATCTTCTCCGAGAGCGCACAATATGTGGCGACATTCTCCTCGTCGTATTCATAGAAGCCTGGGAGCGCAATGGTCAGGAAGTCTTCGTCGTCCTCGTTGCACAGATAGAGAAGCGTCATGCCTTCATACTCAAACTCATAGCCGACGTCGTCGCTCTTCTCCAAGCAGAAACCAAGACGGGCAAAAGCCTCTAAGATTTTTTCTTTCATAATCGTTTACATTGATGGGTTATACGTTGTTGTTATCGAAATCCGATGCAGGCCGGCTGACCGTCCTTGTCCTTGGGCGAAAACTCCCTGTGGACGCGCTGGTATTCGCGCAGGTCGCGACTGCTGACCGAGGGGCTGCGCCCGGAGATGATCTCTTCGAGCTGCTTCTGGGTGATGTTCTGCAGCGTATGCTCTCCGCAGCCTATCGCCTCGTTGAACTTCTTGCGCGCTGCCGACTTCACGATATAGTTGATGTCGCTGCAGTTGTAGCCTTGCGTCATGTGGGCAAGCCGGTCCATGTCTATGCCCTCTTCCCTTGGCAACTTGGCCAGTTCCAGGGCAAACAGACTCTTGCGGGCCTCGTGGTCGGGCATATCCACATAGACCAGTTCGTCGATGCGTCCCGTCCTCAGCACCGCCTTGTCGATGCGCTCGGGATGGTTGGTGGCGGCAAGAACATAGACGCCTTTGTCGGAAGCATGGTTGAGCATACAGAGAAACTCGTTCACCTCGCTGTCGTAGTGCTGGTTGTATTCGTTTCCTGTGCGACGCGGCACCATGGCGTCAAACTCGTCAAAGAAGAGCAATGCCGGCGCGTGTCTCTCCGCATTCTTGAAGACCTCGCCGATCTTCTCCTGCGTGCCGTGCACCATGGTGCTGGCCAAATCGTCCGGGACGACCTTGATAAAGTGGATGCCAACCTCCTCAGCCATTTTCTCGGCAAAGAACGTCTTGCCACATCCCGCAGGCCCATAGAAGAGCATGGAGGGAGGACGGATGCCGTAGGCGTCGGCCAGATCACGATATTGGAGCACATTGATAAAGCCCTCCTTGACCCGCTGCTTCAGGTCCTCCATGCCGGCAATGTCGCCAAAGCCATTGCCATGCTTCTTGGCCGTCGGCTGAGGCTTGGGCCTGGGCTTGCTGCTTGACTGATCGCTCGTCTGGTCGCTCGTCGGCTTCCTCTGGGGAACCGCTGACTTTCCGCCACTGATGCGGCGGAGCCATTCCTTTTCGGCTGTTGTTCTATCCATCTTTGCGTCCTCCGTTTTTCGTTTTCGTTGTACGATGTTTATGTCCGTAGTCGTTGCACGACGTTTATATTCGTTTTCGTTGACGATCATTATATTCGTAGTCGCTGCTCGACGTCTATGTATATAGAGGGCGAAAAGCATGGAGATTCTATCAGCGCAAGTGTGTCCTACCAGTTTTTTATCCTGAATATTCTACTGGTTTTGACCCTAAAGATCTTACAGCTTTGACCTGAATATTCCACAGAATTTGACCCTAAGATAGCCACCTTCCCGATGGTAACTTAAGACCGACTTCGATGATAACTTATGGATAGCACGGAGGGTAACTAAAGGCTGCCACCTGGTCGATTGTGTTGCTTTGATTTTTGCACTTCCATTTTTTATTCTTACTTTTGCAGACATCATTCAGGCCCACCGGGTGAACCATCCACAAGGATTTATGAAGGTGGCAACCACGGCTTTCACCTGGTGATGAAGAAATGGATGAAGAAAAGAAATAAAGAAAAGGAAGATTTGAAAATGACAAAAGGATCACTTATACTTCTAACGTCAGTCATGATACTCGTGTCAACTCTCACCTGTCGGGCTGCTTGTCCCGACTCGATCCGCCAGCAAAAGATGTTGGAGGAGGAGCAGGACTTCTTGGCCAATATGAAGCCAGGACTGCAGCATATACAGATGATGGCCGTAAGGAAAGCAATGGAAGGCAATGACACCGAACTACAGCAGATAAGGCAGAGCCGAAACCAGCCGCCTACTTTGCCGGAAGGCGTCAAGACTTTCTATCCGAGAGAGAACATCTGTCTCTTCTCTCCCAAGCATGAGACTGACCGCAAGCGCCCCATCCTGCTCTACCTCCATGGCGGAGGATGGTGCTTTGGCAGCATCAACAGTTGCGCGCGGTTCTGTGCCGCTGTAGCCCTGGAGGCCGACTGCCTGGTGGCAGCATTAGACTATCGTCTGGCACCTACCCACCCCTACCCTGCCGCACTCGAAGATTGTCAAAGGGCAGTACGTTACCTGCAAGAACACGCGGCCGACTGGGGAGGCGACACCACGCTAATAGCCGTAGGAGGAGACAGTGCTGGGGGCAACCTGGCATTGGCGACCGCCATGTCAGCATCGGGCATTTGCAAAGTGATACCGATATATCCCGTGACCAAACTCTTCACCGAGAGGACTCCTTCTTGGGAAAAGTATGCCAAGGGATATGGCAACGATGCGGAGCTCCTCGAAGCGTTCAACGAAGCCTATGCCAATCGTCAGGAACGTAACCCGCTCGTGTCGGTAGGCCTGTGTGATGACGACGCATTGAAAACGTTGCCGCCCGCGCTATTCATATCGGCAGGCCACGACATTCTCCTGGACCAAACTGCAGAACTTGTCCAGCGCCTCCACAACCTTGGCAGACCCGTCATCTACCGCGTCTATCCCACCGCCACCCATCTATTCATAACAGTCCCAGGACAGCCCACAGCCTTTGAAGAAGCCGTCAAGGACGTGAGCAGGTTTCTGAACGACCATCATGCAGCCAAGTGACTTCCACATGAGATTCATAATGGCATGAGGAGTAATTGGGTTTAGCAGAAAGTTGGCAAAATATTTGGCAATATGGAAATATTGCCATTTCACCAAAAATCTACAGGGATGATGTTTTTTCTGAGATTCTTCATCCATGCCAAAAGTTTTACTTACTTTTGCAAGCCATAGCGGATGATGCCGCTCTATAGACAAAAAAATTTGTTATCAAAACGAGAAGTATGAAAAAGAATTGGATGATTTGGGGACTCGCCGCCATGGCGCTGATGTCCTCCTGTACAGACCAGAAGACCGCGCCAAGCACCGCGGACAACGACACCACCAGCGTGGCCCAAGACACGGCCTCTATCGACAGCATGGACCTGACCTCCATCGCCGGCACCTACGAGGGCACTCTCCCCGCCGCCGACTGCCCGGGCATCAAGACCGTGCTCACCATCCATGCCGACAGCACCTACCAGCTGACGCAGGACTACCTGGAGCGCAAGGACGGCCATGACGAGGCCAGCGGCGTGCTGCGCGTGCTCGACGGCAAGGTACTGGTGCTCGAACGCCCGTCGAGTGGCGAGCAGACCTACTACAAGGTGAAGGACGACCAGCACGTCGTCATGACCGACTCGCTGGGCAACGAGCCCGAGGGCGAGACGGCCAAACTGTATGTGCTCACCAAGACGAAGTAGGACGCTGAGGCGTCTTTCTTCACGCCACGCAACGACCTGACGACTTTATCTTTTGGGGGCTGTGTCAAACCATTGGTTTTGGCACAGCCCCCAAAGCATATACCGACAAGGCAAACGCCCCGCACGCCCCACCTATTCCCCCTCGGGCAAGGCTGGGACAATGCGACGGACGTGGCCTTCCCTGCGAGAGAGAATCAGGGGCACGCGCTCCACCACCACGACCGAGGTGTCGAGACCGAGCGCCTTGGGCTCGTCGATGCTGATCTTGCCTATGAGCGCATAGAGACTCATCAAGAGGTTGTGGCGACGGTCGAACGAGTCTTCGGGATAATAGACGCGATGGATGATGATGAAGCGGAAGTCGCCCGCCACACCATAGCGCCGCAAGGAGGGGTAGCAGCTGGTCAGATCCACCCTGCCCTCTGCCACCAAGTCCTCGACGACCTGGCGCAGATAGAGACTCACACGAGGCTCTATGCGGAAACCGATACGCATCGTCACGCTATAGAGCGTGTCCTCCACCAGCGTGCTGCAACTATACTCCAGCGTATCGGGCGCATCCACATACTCCAGGTTGATGAGCCAATAGTGGTCGGCACGCTTCGGCTGCTTGTTGATGATGGAATAGATCAGTTTGTCGTCCACGGTACTCTCCTTTCCCGTATGATTGACATAGACCAGGTTGGAGGCATACTTGGGTATGCGATCGTCGGCCTTGATATCGGAGATGATCTGATAGTAGTCACTCAGCGGCTTGCTGGAGATATGCTGACGGCGAATACGTTTGGCACGCACCCACACCAGCATCATGCAGAAAAGAACGCCCGCGATGAGCAACGTACACCATCCTCCGGCAAGAAACTTGGAGAGGTTGGCGGCCAGGAAGATGCCCTCTATGACACAGTAGCTGCCGACAAAGACCATGCAGAGGATGCGCGACACGCCCCTTTGGCGCAGGTAGAAGCCCAGGAGCAAGGTGGTCATCAGCATCGTGATGGTGATGGCAAGTCCGTAGGCGGCCTCCATGTGGGAGGAGTCGCGAAAGAGGAGGAGGATCAGCACCACACCGATATACATGGCCATATTGACCGCAGGGATAAACAGCTGGCCCTTGACATGAGTGGGATGCTTGATGCGCATCCGAGGCCAGAAGTCGAGGTTCATCGCCTCGCTCAAGATGGAGAACGTGCCACTGATGAGGGCCTGGCTTGCCACGATGGCTGCCCCTGTAGCCATCACGATGGAGAAGATCAGCAAGTCTTGAGGCATGATGGCATAGAACGGATTGACCGAAGCCGCCACGTCGGCATGGCAGAGGATCCACGCTCCCTGCCCGAGATAGTTGAGGATGAGCATCGTCTTGACAAAGGCCCAACTCACGGTGATGTTTCGCCTACCACAATGTCCCAAGTCGGAATAGAGCGCCTCCGCACCCGTAGTACAGAGAAACACCGCGCCCAAGACGAGAAACCACTCGGGCGACGTCGCCAGCAGCCGCAGAGCATAATAGGGATTGAGCGCCCGGATCACCTGCGGATAGGAGACGAGGCTGATCGTGCCGACCACACCCAGCAGGAGAAACCACAGCAGCATGAAGCCACCAAACGACTTGCCGATGCTCTCCGTGCCGAAGCGCTGTACGAAGAAGACGACGGTGATGATGGCCAGGGTGATGGGGAGGACGGGCAGATGCGGACTGACGCTCTCCAAACCCTCGATGGCCGTGGTCACGGTGATGGCAGGCGTGATGATGCCGTCGGCCAGCAAGGTACCTGCTCCCATAAGGGCCAGCAGATAGATCCACTTTCTCTTGTGGCGACGCAGCAGGGCGTAGAGCGCCAGAATGCCTCCCTCGCCATGGTTGTCCGCCCGCAGGGCCACGAGGACATACTTGACGGTAGTCTGCAGGGTAAGCGTCCAGATGATGCAAGACAGCGCACCCAAGATCATCGGTTCGTCCACCCTTTGGCCCACATGGAGGATGGCCTTCATCACATAGAGAGGCGACGTGCCAATGTCGCCAAAGACAATGCCCAGCGTGACGAGCATTCCAATCCACCCCATACGGTTGCAGCGCTTCTCGGCAGTGCTTCCATTTTTCAAGTTACTCATACCATGAATACAATCAATTCGTTATACCTATTTGGAAAGAAGCCGCAAAGTTATGGCTTAAACCACAGAGCCTAGAATAATTTAACATCACTTAGCGAGTTTAACGGTCGTTACACAAGCACCACCCTCGCCACTCCTCCACAAAGAAAATCGGCCATTGGAAACGACTTCTTCCGTTTCCAATGGCCGACCTGCCACTACCGCGATTCCGCGTCAATACACCTTCACCTCGTCCGTGAAGACCCACTCGCCAGGATTGTCCTCCTTGGCGGAGATACGGACGAAACGCGCCTTCTGCTTCTTGCCCTGATACGTCACCGTACGCGTACCGACCACATTGAGTCGCTCGCGGGTGTACGCCTGGTTATAGACAGGCACGAAATGGTCGCCGTCGCTAGAGATACTAATCGTGACGCGGCTGGGATAGAACACCCATGCGCCGTCGCTCTGCATGAAGTCGAGGCTGACGGTACTAAACCGCTTCTCCTCGCCCAGGTCGATGGTGATGTCGAAGGGAGCCACCGTCGTGTCGCGACGCTGCATGAATCCCTGCCAACGGCCGTCGCCATAGGACCATCCGCCACACATCCCGTCGGTCAGCGTGCCGTCGCCCTGTCCCACATACGACTGCGAGTAGGGCTGGTGATAAGTCACTCCTGCCCCGACAGCCAGATGGCGCACGGGCTTCTGCTTCTCCTTGCGGTCCCCCTTCTCCCGTCTGAGGTCGAAAGCCTGGACATGCTGCGCAGCCAGCCACGGATATTGCGCCACGACGGCAGCACTCAGCTCCGCATAGGAGCGGCTACGCCCGCTCCATCCCACCTCGGCAATGGCCAGTTCGCGGGGATAGAGCATATACTCAGCATAGTCCTCCGTCTTGATATACTCCGTCCAGAGATTGCCCTGCACGCCCAGCACACGACCCGTGAAGCCATCACCACTATAGGGTGCGGGGTCAAAGTTCCAAAGATTGCGCAGCGGCTGATAACTTCCTCCGGCAAAGGGCTCCGTGGGCGGAGCGTCCTGGTAGCGGTCCAGGTAGTAGTCGCCAGGCGAGAGGATCACGTTGTGACCCCTGCGCATGGCCCGCTGAGCCGCCTTGATGTCGCGCCATACCATCACGTTGACGTTCTCGCCGAGCGAAGGCGCATGGGCAGCCAGACTATCGTCGAGCACCTCGTCCCATCCGATGGCCTCCCTGCCCTCCAGCCGGAGATAGGCGGCGATGCGCTGGATGAGATACCCCTGCAGGTCCGCCGTGCTACGGATTCCCAGCAGCCGAGCCTTGCGCTGGCAGTTGGGACACGATCCCCAGCTACCCTTGCCTGCCTCGTCGCCACCGATATGGATCCACTTCGACGGAAACACCTCCATCACCTCGTCGAGGATGTTGTGGAGCACGGCATAGGTCGTCTCGCTCGACGGACAGACGTCGCCCTGCGCCTCCTGGTTGCCCTCACACTTCAGTTGGGGACAAGCCGCGGTCAACTCCTCGCTATGTCCCGGCATCTCGATCTCGGGCACGACCGTGATGCCTTTCTTGGCAGCATAGGCCACCAGTTCGCGCATCTCGTCCTTCGTATAGTAGCCTCCATAGGCCCCGGGATCGCCCTCCCTCATATAGCGGCGGTCGTTGTCGATCCACCATTTCGTCCAGTCGCTCTCCGTGCGCCATGCCGCCTTCTTCGTCAGTTCGGGATAGCGGTCTATCTGCATGCGCCATCCTCCCGCGTCGGTGAGGTGGAGGTGAAGGCGATTGACCTTGTAATGGGCGAGGACATCCACCTGCTTCTTCAGAAAACTCAGCGGGAAGAAATGGCGGGAGATGTCGATCATGCAGCCACGCCACTCATAGCTCGGCCAGTCCTCGATATCGCAGACGGGCAGCAGGTCTCCCTTGCGGAGCTGGCTGATGGTCTGTGTGGCATAGAAGAGGCCCGTGGAGTCGGCATAAGCCACCCGCATCGTGTCGGGCGTGATATGGAGTCGGTAGTACTCCTTGCCATGGCCCGCCCCAGAAGTCTCCTCCATCAGGATGACACCCTTTTGCGGATTGAAAGTGCCCTTGCCAAAGACGGCCTGCTTCGGCTGCGGCAACAGTTGCTGTGCGCCGACGGGAGTGACGGCAGCAGAGAGCGATACGGCGGTCAGTGCCGCCAGGATAGTATTTCTTTTCATAACCTTAGCAATGGTCAAGTGATGGTAAAGAAGTATAGCACGCGTCAGTCGATGAAGCGGCGGGTGATTTTTTCATAGGCGTCGATGCGGCGGTCGCGCAGGAAGGGCCACCAGCGGCGCACATTCTCGCTATGCTCAAGATCGATGTCGAACAGGCGCAATGCCTCCTCGCTGTCCGACCCCTGCCAGAGGAGTTCGCCCTGAGGCCCAGCCACAAAACTGGATCCCCAAAACTGGATGCCACCCGAGCAGGCCTGTCCCTCCGTCTTGCCTACGGGCGAAGGCTCGAAGCCCACCCTGTTGACAGCGACGACAGGAAGTCCGTTGGCCACAGCATGGCCGCGCATCACGGTGGTCCACGCCGTGCGCTGGCGCTGCTGTTCCTCCTCCACGTCGGAGGGTTCATAGCCGATGGCCGTCGGGTAGATCAGAATCTCTGCCCCCTGCAAGGCCATCAGGCGCGCTGCCTCAGGATACCACTGGTCCCAGCAGACCAACACGCCCAAGCGGCCCACACTCGTGTCGATGGGGCGGAAACCGAGGTCGCCAGGAGTAAAGTAAAACTTCTCATAGTAGGCTGGATCGTCGGGGATGTGCATCTTGCGATACTTGCCTGCGATGGTTCCGTCGCGCTCTATCACCACGGCCGTGTTGTGATAGAGACCTGCCGAGCGGCGCTCAAAGAGCGACGTGACGATGACGACGCCCAGACGTTTCGCCAGTTCACCATAAAACTGAGTCGATGGACCGGGGATCGGCTCCGCCAAGTCGAAGTTGGCTACGTCCTCCGTTTGGCAGAAGTAGAGCGAGTTGTGCAACTCCTGTAGTACGACGAGCTGTGCCCCCTCCTGGGCCAGTTGCTCCACGGAGGCAGCCAGACGGCGCATGTTGTCCGCCACGTCGGCGGTATTGTGTTGTTGTACGATTCCTATTTTCATTGTGAGTCTTGTGATATATTCTATGATATGAGGGCCAACGAGGATTTCTCTCCACCCCAGCCCCTTCGGTTTATTCCCCTCCTTGGCCCACGCCTACGGGGATCTGCATGGTCAGGCAGTGGAGCGATCCGTGCTGCTGGATGACAGCCCGCGCATCCACTCCCACCACCTCATGCTCGGGGAAGGCCTCGCCAACCACACGCAGCGCCTCGGCGTCGTGGTGTGGCTGGTCGTAGGTAGGCACGATGACTGCCCCGTTGACGATCAGGAAATTGGCATAAGTGGCTGGCAAGCGATTCCCCTCCTCGTCGAGGATGGCATCGGGCATCGGCAAACGCAGCAGTCGGTAGGCCACTTCGGCCTCGCGATTGATGGCCTGCAGGTCGGCCTCCATGGCCTGCAGGTCGGCATACTGCGGATCGGCCTCATCGTCGCAACCCACATAGAGCAGCGTATGGCCTGGCGCACAACGCACCAGGGTGTCGATATGGCCGTCGGTATCGTCGCCCTCCAAAGATCCATGACCGATCCAATAGACCCGATCCACGCCGAAAGCCTGTCGAAGCCGTTCGTCCAGGTCGCCCTGCGTGAGGGGCTGGTTGCGATGAGGAGCCAACAGACAGACCGAGGTCGTGAAGAGATGGCCCTCGCCATCAGCCTCAACCGATCCTCCCTCCAGCACGAAGTCGTCCCAATGGTCCATCGGACAGCGGAAGACTCCCTTTTCCTGGAACACGCGTCCCAGCTGGTTGTCCTGGTCGCTGGCAAACTTCTCGCCCCAGCCATTGAAGCGGAAGTCCATCATCCGCAGTCCTCCCCTGCCGTCGGAGATGGTCAGCGGCATCGTGTCGCGCACCCATGTGTCGTTGTATTCTGCCTCTATCCAGCGTATCGCCTCCAGCGCACGATCGCTCACCCGACCTGCCAACCACGCTCGTGCCGCCGCCGTATCGCGCGCCACGAGCCACACGGCCTCATACCGGGCAATGGCCTCAATAAACTCGACATAGGTCTGGCGTATCTCGTCGAGGATATAGGCCCAGTCGGTCTGCTCGTCGGGCCACACCAGCACGACGGCCTCCTGCTCTGCCCACTCGGGCAGCAACTGGAAAGCCTCATCGGGAGTCTTCTCTCTTATCATGATCTGCTTGTTCCTTATTTCTATTGGTGATTGTGTAGGTGCAAATTTAGCAAAAAAAGCCGACACGGCCAAAGAAAAGGAGGGTTCACGCTGCAAATGGATGGCTTTTTGCCCCGATGCCCATCCACAAACCACGGTAAATGGAGAAAAGCCACGGGGGAAGTATGATTTTTTTGCCGTCTGATGATGGGTATCTCAGAAATTTTGTGTAAGTTTGTGGCCGAAATATTTACTCATCTTAAACAACCGATTTATGATCAATCGCTTATTGAAATTTCTGGATGCGTCGCCCGTCAATTTCCTCGCCGCGCGCAACATAGCCTGTGAACTCGAGCAGAACGGTTACCGCCGCCTTGACCCTCAGCAGCCCCTCGACGAACTGAAGGCTGGCGACAAGGTCTATGTGACGAAGAACGAGTCTTCGGTCTATGCCTTCCGCCTGGGTCGCAAACCGCTGGCCGAGACGGGATTCCACATGATTTGCGCCCATAGCGACTCCCCCACGTTCCGCGTGAAGCCCCATGCCGAGATGACGGGTGAGGGCGGACTGGTGCGTCTGAACACCGAGGTCTATGGTGGCCCGATCCTCTCTACGTGGTTCGACCGTCCGCTGACGCTCGCTGGCCGCGTCATCGTGCGCGGCAAGGATGCCATGTCGCCCGAGACGATGCTGATGCACGTCCGTCGTCCGCTGCTCCAGATCAGCAACCTCGCCATCCACTTCAACCGCCAGGTCAACGATGGCGTGAAACTGAGCAAGCAGAAGGATATGCTTCCCCTCCTGGGACTGATCAACGACGAACTGGAACAGGGCAACCTGCTGATGAACGTTATTGTCGAGGAACTCAGCAAGCAGCGCCCCGTCAGCCACGAGGACATCCTCGACTTCGACCTCTACCTGGCCGATACGCAGCCCGCCTGCACCTTCGGCGTCCACGACGAGTTTATCTCCTCGGGCCGCCTCGACGACCTGTCGATGTGCTTTGCCGGACTCGAGGCCCTGATTGCAGCTCCCGAGAGCGACACCACCCAGGTGCTCGCCATCTTCGACAACGAGGAGACGGGATCGCAGACCAAGCAGGGTGCTGGCAGCCCCTTCCTGGCTTCGATGCTGATGCGTATTGCCCGTCAGCAGAGTGGCTCTGAGGAAGCCTACTGGCAGGCGGTGGAGCGCGCCTTCATGATCTCTGCCGACAATGCCCACGCTTTCCATCCCAACTACGCCGAGAAGTACGACCCGACCAACCACCCCATGCTCGGTGGAGGTCCCGCCATCAAGTTCAACGCCTCCCAGAAGTATGCCAGCGACGCCGTCTCTGCTGCCATCTTCGCCGAGATCTGCCGCAAGGCGGGTGTGCCCTGCCAGCGCTTCGTCAACCACAGCGATGTGGCAGGCGGTAGCACCCTGGGCAACATCCTGGCCTCCACGGTCCCCCTGCGTGGAGTCGATATGGGCAATGCCATTCTCGGCATGCACAGTTGCCGCGAGACAGGCAGCGTAGCCGACCATGAGTACTGCGTCCGCGCCTTCACGGAGTTCTACTCCCTGTAGCCTCCTGCCGCCCTCAGCACCCACCCCCGTCGGATGCTGAGGGTCCAGATAAAAAACGATCGGCCATTGGAAATCATTTCTCATTTCCAATGGCCGATGATTATTTCAAGGGCAATATCCCAAAATCATTCTGACATCATCCCGAAGACTTCCCGAAAGCATCCCGAAGAAACAGCCTATGCGGAGCGTCCCGATTTCGTTACATCGCAATCGCTACTTGTTCATCAGTTTGCCAAACAGCGTGAGCATCTGCATGACGGTGTCCTTGCTACCGACGGGTATCTTCAGGTGGGCCTCACCCGTCTCCTTGTCAGTCTCCACGATGCTATCGACCAACTGCTGAGTAGCCTCAGCCGACTTGAGTGTTTCGGCCAGTCCACTAAAGAAGGAAACACCCTGACTGACTAATTGCTGGGGATGGGGCGAAGCATGGTGGCTGGAAGGCCGCTCCTGCGCGCCGTCCTGTGCCTTCGTTGCCGCCTGTCCTTGAGAAGGATCGTGACTCGCAGGAGGCTCCTGGTCTGCAATAGCCCCATGGTCTGCTGAAGGAAGCTGCCCCTCGGAAGACTGGTGGGTTGCTAAAGATTCATGCCCTACCGAAGACCCATGCGCTACTGAAGGCTCATGGTCTACTGAAGGCTCATGATCCACAAACGATCCCTGATCTACAGAAGATTCATCGTCTGCCTCCGATGCGTCAGCGAGCGCTTCGTCCAAAGAGGCCTCCACAGACGTCTTTCCCTTCTGTTCTTGCTCCACCTCTTCGTCCACATACTCCACCTCGGGAGCGTCTGGCGTTGCCTCCATGATAACTGCGAGGTCGTCCATGAGTTTCTTAAACTTGCTCTCATCGACAAACACGGTGTCTGCACCGCCGTCCAAGACTCCCTCAAACATCGACTTCTTAAACCGCAGTTTGTTGATCATGCCCTCCTCGATAGAAGCTTTCGAGACAAGGTTGATGATCTGCACGGGCTTCTCCTGTCCAAGACGGAAGATACGGGCAACACGCTGTTCAAGGACAGCAGGATTCCATGGCAAATCCATGTTGATGAGTGTGCTTGCCACCTGGAGGTTGAGACCCGTAGATCCTGCATCAGTGGAAAGAAACACCCGACTCTCGGGAAGTGTTGTGAAATCATCTACCAGTTCCCCGCGCCTCTTCGACGGCACTCGCCCATTGAGATACTCATAGCGTATGCCCCGCTTGTCCAGTTCCATCGCCACCAGACGGGTCATGCGCTCCCATTCGCTGAAGACGACCACCTTCTCGTCCCCACTCTCCAAGACATTGTCCAGCAGGTTCATCACCTCCGCTATCTTGACATCACTACGCGTCGTGAGATTTTGTTCCAAGATAAAGGTGCTGTCGGCCACCATCCGCATCTGACTCAGCAACTTGAGCACGCGCAGCCTGTCCTGCTCCGTCATGTAGTGGTATTTGCGATACTTGTTCAGGATCACCAACAAGTCCCACTTAAACTCCGAGTGGAGATCGTCCTGGCGTTGAGTCATCGGGACCAGCACAAACTGGTCGCTCCGCTTGGGCAACTGCAGGCGCACGCCTTTCTTCGTCCTCCGCAACAGTCGGTTGCTGACGGCCTCGCCAATGGCGTTGAGATCCTTATAGCCCATGATACCACCCGTCTCGGGATGGAGCAGGATGTGCTGGTCGCGAAACTGGTAGTAAGGTCCGAGACAAAACTGGTCCACCAGTTCCATGTTGGCATAGAGCTCCTCCAACTTGTTCTCCATCGGCGTGCCAGACAGCAAGACCGCATAGCGCGACGCTATCTTGCGGGCGGCACGGGAGATCAGCGTGTCCCAATTCTTCAGCCGCTGTATCTCGTCCATGATCAACACGTCGGTATCCAACTTGCCCAGATGTCTGACGTCGTTGCTCATCGTGTGGTAAGAGACAATCTTGTAGGGTGCGGGCGCCTTATACAGTTTGTCGCGCTTAGCAGGAGTGCCCTCTACGACCACCACCTTCGGAATGGTCAAGCCGTCCTCCACGCCTTTCCCACTACTCTCTACCCTGTCACCGCCCGTGAATCGTTCTATCTCCCGCTTCCACTGGTATTTCAGCGACGTGGGACAGACCACCAGCACCTGCTCAGCCATGCCCTCACGCAGATAGACCTCTGCCGAGGCGATGGCCTGCAACGTCTTGCCCAGTCCCATCTCGTCGGCAATGATGGCCTTGCCGGCACGCACGGCGAAGCGCGTCCCCTCCTTTTGGTAGGGATAGAGCGGTACGGTGAGCATTTGGTCGAGATATTCGTCCGTGTATTTTTCCTCCAACAACCGGCAACGCTTGATCCGGTCACGCCGCTCCAGGACATAATCGAGGGCGTCGTCATAGCAGCGAAAGTCGGGAGCAATGGCTTTGGCAGCCTGGATGAACACGTCAAAGCGGGCATAGGCATCCTCGCGAAGCACACCCGACTCGTCAAAATAGTCTTTCGCCAATCGCTCCAGCATCTCCCGACCATGGTCGCCGATGCGTATCTTCACCCTGCGCGGCCCTTTGTAGTCGATATAGACCGAACTGTAGTCGGGCTCTGCCACCTGCACCTTCTTGCGCTTCTTCCTCACCCAGAGTTTCACGGCCTCCATGTGCTTACAAGTGCCGAGCTGCGAAGTCTTGAAGTCGTAGCAGGAGCAGTAGTTCCACAGGCTGTCCTTCCCCCGATATACTACCTTGTATTCGTTTCTCGTAGCCGCATTGGCCACCCGAAACTCTCCTGGAGCATACTGTTCGTCCACCATCCGTATGGCAAAGGTCTCCTTCTCGGCCTGTAGCTTTCGTAAGGCCACCTGCCACTCCTCGAGCTTCATGCCCGCAGGCTTCTGCATATTGTTTATTTTCGGCATCACCACCTTGGCTCGCTTGTGCCGGCCCTTCGTCTTCTTGGCGCCTTGGGCTGTCGCCTTCCCTCGCCTTTTGCCCCCGTCCTTTTCAGGGTTTGAGGCTTCCGCTGGAGATTGTTCTTCTTTCTTCTCTATATGTACCTTTTTCATGGTGCTCATGATGTTCTAACAGTATTAATGTGACTATTCGCTGACTTTATTTCCATGCGCTACCTACGCCTCCTTCCAGTCGTCAATCGTTCCCGTACGCGACGAGAAACTGACGCCCACGCGATGGACGGGACGGGAGTCGGCCTCATAGGGGCGCGCATACTCCTTCTCCTCTATCTGGTGCAAGGCGTCGTCCGCCGTGCCGTCGAGCTTGAACTCAAAGATATACACCCCCGTGGGCGTCTCGACGATGCAGTCGGCCCGGCCCTCGCTCTGCTGCTTTTCCGTGAGCACGAGGTAGGTGCTGAGAATGCGGAAGATAAGGTAGAAAGTATAGTGGAAATAGCGTTCCTTCTCCGTCTCCATGTCCTTCCGACGCATCGAGTAAGGGATGCTGGCAAAGAAGGCCGTCAGGCTCTTGCGCCATGTGTCGAGGTCATCGCGCAGGAGAGCACGCGTCAGTTGTATCGCCAAGGTGTTCGCCGATTCCTTCGTACCGAGATAGTTGGAGGCAATCAGCGTAAGGAAACCCTTTTTCACCTCGTTGTTAGGCAGGTCGAGCAGGTAGGAGTTGGAGAAGCGGTCGTAGTCCTTGATGGTCAGATAACCGCTCTGATAGATCATGGGCAACGGGCGCTCCACGTCCGCTCTGTAGTCGATAAAGTCCGAGGTGTCGTAATACTTCCCCGTCAGTTCGTTGAGATTCTCATCCGTATGATGGAGCAGGCGGACCAGGTAACTGGGCGTACCCGTGCGAAACCAATAATCCTGTATATCCCTAACGCTAAGCGCATTGAGCAGACTAAAGGGATTGAAGATATCCGTCTTCCGCTTACTGAAATGATAACCGTCATAATGCCGCTTCAGCATCTGGCGCACCTCCTCGGGGCTCACCCCCATCTCGTCCGCCATAGCGTCCATCTCGTCATGAAACGTTCCCTCCAGTTCCGCCTCCGTGATACCGCAGACCGCCTCATAGGCCGCACTCATACTGATATCCTCCGGCTGATTGAAACCACTGAACACACTCACCTGCGAAAACTTCGTCACACCCGTGAGCAGCACGAAGCGCAAGTCTTGGTCAGCAGCCTTGAAGGCAGAGTAGAAACCCTTGAGAATATTACGATTGAGTTCCTCAATCCGCAGGTTGTTGCCATTGCCATCCGTCGTCCGATAGTCCGTGTCGAGCACATCCAGCAACGGTTTGTCATACTCATCGATGAGCACCACACACTGCTTGCCAGTACGCTCATGAACAAACGCCAACAGCCTGGCAAAACGCTCCCCCACGCTGAGACGATCGTCACCCGTCATTCCGTACTGCCTCTCCCAGTCCTCGACACACACATCCAGTTTGTTCTGCAACGTGCCGCCCTGGGTGAAGTCGCTGCCATTGAAGTCGATATGAAATACAGGATATTGCTCCCACTCCTGCTCCAGGTCCTCGATGGCCAGACCTCGAAACAGCTCCCGTTCCCCACCGAAATAATACTTCAGCGTAGAGACGAGCAAGCTCTTGCCAAACCGACGAGGACGGCTCAGAAAGTAAATCTTACCCTCCGTCACCATCTTGTGCAGCAAGGCCGTCTTGTCCACATAGACAAAACCGCCGTCAACAATACTCTTAAAATCCTGTATGCCGATGGGATACTTCATACACAAACCCTTTTTGTTTGCAAAGATAGTGCAAATCGAAGACAATACAAAAAGAATGTGATTCTTTTTTATTGTTGAGACGCAGCCTATCTTATCCAAAGATAGTGCAAATCGAAGACAATACAAAAAGAATGTGATTCTTTTTTATTGCCCCAAAACCTTGCAAATCCGGATAAAAACTAATAACTTTGCACCGTGTAAATACTAATAACACCGCACTGGGTATTTACTAATAACCCTGCACTGGGTATTTACTAATAGACACCCATCATGTACATACTAATGGGCAGATTAAAGTTGAAAGAATGGCAAGTATTCAAGAAAAGTTAGCAGATTCACTGAGCGTACTCAAGAAATATCAGGACGAGAACAACAGTGACATCATTCAGGGCATGAAGACCTTGGGCGAGACACATACAAAGCGTCTTATAGATAATGGTTACTTAGAACAAGTAATCAAAGGATGGTATATGCCTACCATGCCAGGGATGGAAGGAGACACACCCGTGTGGTATGCTTCCTATTGGAAATTCATAGTAGCATATTCCAACAACCGTTTCGGAGACAACTGGTGTCTTACTCCAGAAGAATCACTTGATTTCTATGCCGGAGAGACAGTAGCCCCTACTCAATTGATAATCCGTTCATCAAAGGCAAGCAACAATATTGTAAGTTTGAAGCATGGTGACTCGATGCTGGACATCACAGCAACAATGCCAGCACATATTGTAGTTGAGCAAAGATATGGATTAAGGCTCTACCCTTTGGCAGAAGCTTTGGTTTTCTGTACACCAACATATTTCAGCAGAAACTCAGTCAATGCCCGGACCTGTTTGTCTTTGGTTGGCGGAGCTGATGAAATCCTCAAAGTGGTGGCCGACGAAGGAAACTCTTCCAGAGCCTCAAGACTTGTTGGTGCTTTCAGAAACATCGGGCGAACTGACGTTGCAGAAACTATTCTACAATTCATGACGAGACTTGGCCACGAGTTACGCCCAGAGGATCCATTTGAAGACACGACGCCCAGCCTATCAGGAACAAGTAGGAACACTTCACCCCATGCCATCAGGATCAGGCTGATGTGGCAGAAGATGAGAAAGCAAATACTCGACCTTCCACTCATTGCCCCCACACAAAGCCAAACCACAGAGGCAATACTAAGCAACATGGATGACAACTATATACGCGACAGTTACCATTCGTTATCCATTGAAGGCTATCGGGTTACAGAAGGACTTATCGAATGCGTTCGCTCTGGCGAGTGGAATCCGGAAGACGACAAGATTGATGCAGATCGCAAGAACGCTTTAGCAGCACGAGGCTATTACCAGGCATTCCAACAGGTCAAAGAGAGTGTCAAGGCAATCCTTCAAGGAGCCAATGCCGGCAATATCGTCAGCAGAGACTTTGACAAATGGCACTTTGAAATGTTCCAGCCTTGCATTACTGTCGGCATTATCAAACCCTCAGACCTTGTAGGCTATCGATCCCATCAAGTGTATATTCGAGGTTCCAAACACACGCCTCTTCCACCAGAAGCCCTCAGAGACGCCATGTCTGCGCTCGCCGAACTCATGGAATCAGAGGAAGACGCGATCGTCAGAGCCGTATTAGGCCATTTTTTCTTCGTGTATATCCATCCTTACATGGACGGAAACGGTCGCACAGCCAGATTTATCATGAACGCGATGCTCGTCACAAGTGGTCACCCGTGGAGGATTATCACAGTTGAAGAAAGACAGTCATACATGGCAGCACTTGAAAAAGCAAGCATTCATGGCGATATCACCGACTTTGCACAAATCATCTGCTCATAGCAAACGCTATCATTCCAGCCGCCAGATTTTGGTGTCAGACCGTATTTTGCCACCAAAGATTTTGGTATTAGGCAGTATTTGGGCAAAATAAATTTTGGTATCAGGCAGTATTTGGACGAAATAAATTTTGGTATCAGGGATTTTCCATGTGCCTCAGATAGGTTTCAACTCGATTATGTGTTACTATCGAGGCGACATTTTCATACTACATTCTCCGCAAATTGAAATTCTTGGGAATTTTGAATTGAAAATCTTGGGAATTTTAGACTGAAAATCTTGGGAATTTTGTAACTTTGCAGAAGCAAAACGTAAATAGGCATTTTATGTATTTTCCGAGTGTGTCCACAGTTTAAGAATTCCAATGGTTTTTATTCTGTTTAAATTCCACCCAATAGCAGGTTTTTGTCAACTAACAGCCCACTAAAAGGGCAAAGTCCCTCTCGGCACCCCATAATCCGTACAACTCTCCATTCCCTCAATCTCTTTCCACGCCTCATGCAAATAAACATTCACATCCTCAGGCAGTTTTCCTTCTTTCGCCAACTTCTCAAACTCCTCTGTCAAGTCTCTTATGGCATATTCCGGACTATACATGTCGTCAAAATACTCCCAGTGCCTATCCATCACAAAGTGCCTGCACATGGATTTCGTCAGTTGCAGGAACATCAATGCTGCCGTCTGGTATTCTCCAACGGCAAGCAACGTCTCAATATTCTTGTTCTCTTCCAACATCAGCAGCCAGATGCTATAACAATCCCAATCCACATTTCTTTTGTTGAAGATACGCTGTTCATAGTCCTTGTTCAGTGGTATCAGTGACTTGGCCTCTTTCTCTGCCTCCAGCATCTGTCGCTTTTTCTCCCGTCGTCTCCGTTCAGCTTCTCTTGCAGCGCGTTCTTCTTCGTCATTCATCTCTCGCTCGATCTTCAATGGCTCTCCCGCGAATTTCTTGCTTGGTGCCAACATCTGTATATTGTTCTGCACTCGTTTGAAGCCATCAAATCGTGACAGATGCGTAAAGATATATGTGAAGACATCTTCTCGCTTCTCTTCGTTGTTCCATGCTGCCACACTATCTACCAATGCAGCAAAGCTCGCATAGATCAGTTTGCCGATACGTAGCTTGTAATCATTCAGATAGTCTCTAATGTCCTCCCTATATATCAGCAATGGCAGATGCTCACACAGCCCCATCGCAATGGCATACGCAGCGTCAGGCCTCCCTTTCGCCAACACAGCCGGTATCGACTTCTTCTCCCAGCGCTCCAGCAGCCGCAGCATATACAAGAAATCCTCCTTGTTCTCAGGCCGAAACTCCACCTCCTGCCTGAAGTACTCGGCGTAAGCCTCCTCCAAATCCACCGTCAACCCCTTCGGGATATAATCTATCTTCGGACGCTCCATGCAGCTTCTCCGCCTTCTCGCCTCCGCCATCTTCTCGGCCCTCTTTTCCCAGACCAGACGCTGCGCTTCCTCTTCGCGCACCTCCTCCAGCAACTCCCGAAACTCCTCCGTCTCCATCGTCTCGGCGCGCAGAAGCTTCCTTACCGCCCTGTCCAGAAACCGCCTCCAAACCTTATGATTGCTCTCATTCACACAATCAGGGCAAGCCACACCTCGCCTGCCCCATGCCCTTTCAAACAGACCGAACTCCCAATCGTATAGTTTAGCCATAATAATTACTATTTTTCTGACAAGAATCCTTTAATCTTTCTAAGACTCATTCCAAAGGCTTCATGAATCGCCACTTGAGACATACCATTTTCGCTTAGAAAACGAACCAAGGATGATTCCGTATAGTCTTCATTCTTCAATTCAAATACCCCAAACAACAATTGGCAGTAGTCAATCACATGAGTAGCAGATATTATACTTTTCACCTTTGCTTTGTCATATATCGTTTTGATATCAGAGGGCGACAAGCCCTGAAAGGCCTTTGCCAGTGACTGTATCTTCTGCTTATCGCCAGAGAAATTGCTTTCAAAATTCTCGGAAAATATAGACATAAGCGTTAATACTTCATCTTCATCAGGAAGCTCGACCTCGACTTTTTGAACAAATCGTCTCCAAACCGCAGGATCAAGAAGAGACTGATGATTAGTTGCAGCGATAAGCACACTACTTGATGGCATAGAGTCAATATTTTGAAGAAGGCTATTAATAACACGCTTCAATTCACCTAACTCATGACTGTCATCACGAGCCTTTGCTATTGCATCAAACTCATCCAGAAACAATATACACGGAAAGCTACTAGAGTATTCAAATATCTTTCGAATATTCTTTGCGGTACTACCCAAGAGAGAGGACACAATACCATCCAACCTTGCTATAACCAAAGGCAATCCAGTTTGCTCACAAATATAATTTGCAATACTGGTCTTGCCACAGCCAGGCTTACCATATAAAAGAAGAGTTTTCTTAATGTCGATACCCGCAACCTCAAGCTTTGACGTGTTTTTAACAAGATCAACAAACTCTTTTATTTGTTTCTCCACCAAAGGAGATAGCACAATTTTTTGCCGATGCGAATCTGAAGGCACTACCTCTACTATCTGAAGCCGACTGTCCGAATCCAAGGGGATCGTCCTCAGAGCATCAGCTATCGCAGCAGAATGCGGAACAGAAGTTTCAAGCTTCTGACGTATACATTTTGCCAAAGGGGACTCACCCTCCTTGTCAAGCCTATCGGCAAGCCGATTTGCATAACTAATGATCTTTCTATGATCATTGGCAAGACCACCTTCTATTATTCTTAGTACCTCTGTATTCATACGAATCTTTATTTGCGTACAAAGTTAACAAAAACACTTCAAACAGAAAAGCGCTCGGTCACACACCTTCGCAGCTGGTGAACGGCAATGCTCCGTTTTTTAAGCCTCTTTTAACCCCTTTTCCGCATCGAAAGTGAGTGGATACAACCATCTCGAGTGGGTGGGAATGCTCCGTTTTCGCCAATACAAACCTAATAGTTGCATTTTCTAAACATTTACATATATAGTAGCAATATATTACACACCTTGATTTCACTCTATCACTCCTCTTTCCCTAAACTCAATAAACCTTGAATTGAAAAGTCTATCTGGTACTTTCATTTTCATAAGTTCGAAGAAATCCTTATCATGTGTTGTGAGTACAATCTGTTTGTCAAGTGAGAACGCTACGTTTCTAAGCAAATCTATCATTGACAGTATATTAATGTCATCAAGAGCCTGCACAGGGTCATCAATAAAAATACATCCTAAATCATCTTTCTTGTCAGTCTTTGCAAATAGAGCCTTCGCCATAAAAATACAGAAAGATAGTATGTTTATTTGTGCAGTACTAAAGTATAGATTCGGCACAATGCTGTCATGGTCGTCTTTCTCTGAATACATCAACACATTTAGTCTTGGATCCTTAAGACTAAAGTCACATTCAAAACTTATCCTTTTGTATTCAGGATGAGGATCTATTGTATTATATAGCTTATTGATAATATCCAATTTGAAGAAGCCATTTACAAAATCTTTAAGGTATTTTTCCAACCTTGTTTTTTCTAGATCTACAATTTCCTTATTTTTTATATACTTTTTTCGTTTACTTTCAACAACATCATACTGTTTTTTGAGACTTTCATTCTCAGAATATTTACCAACAACACCTATTATTCTGATATATTCCTTGACCACTTCCGACTTATCACTCAAGTCGCTCCGTCGTTCATGTGATTTCCTTATAGCTTCTTGATATACTGTATTAATCTGCTCGCTGTCCATTGGCAGGGATATAGATTCCATCAGACACTTTGTCTTCAAGAAATTATACGTCCCAGTTAACCTTTCTTTCACTTCTGTATATTCCGAACTAAACGATATCTGTCTTTGTTGTAGTGATATTACCTTTGATTCATCAACACCTTCTTCCTTTAACTTTGAAATCTCGGCATTGGCGTCATCAATTTCTTTTTTCCATTTAACTGATTCAGCAAGAACCTCTTCTTTCTGTTTTTTCCAATCATCTAATTTGTATTGTGAAATATCATCAGTTCCTGCAGTATGTAGATATTGCGTAAAAAATGTATCAGCATTTAATTGTGCAATTGTCATATCGCATTTTTTAATATCTTCACGCAATTTATCCATTGCTTCTATCAATTTAGCCAATTCTGTTTGATTATGGGCAAGTCGTGATTTTTGGTTATTCAACTCACAGTTTATATTCTGATTGGCTTTTTCATATTTATTGCGCACTTCATCCTCTGTGCAATCCTTAAAATCTGAGAATCTTTCAGTGAATGTAGCCTCGTTTTTTGTTTTATCCGACAGCAGTTGTTTGAGTTGATTATTTATATTCTCCCTATCCTTTTTTACCTTAGCTATCTCTTCAACAGTTTTGTTTATATGTTCCTCAACTTCATCAGTTAACTTATCTAGTTGATTGCGTAATCCATGCTCAATGTCCTCAACATCCTTCCTTGCGCTATCCCTTTTCTCAATATCTTCTTTCAGCGATGACGACAAAACAGTATTTTCAGATATCGCAACCAGAAGATTTTCATGTTGCTTATAATCACAACCACACAGAGGACATTTACTGCCTTTTATATGTTCCACAATGCTTTGAGACGAAGCGAGAAGATTTTGTAAAATGTCGCTCAATCTTGATTCTTCCTCCACTCTATTCTCGATATCCATCAAGGCTTTGTTGGCAGAATCAAGTTTTCCTCTTATCTCTAATAGTTTGCGTGTATCTTCCTCATACAAGTTAGGAATTACAACAAACTCTTTTTTTCGTAAACCTGTTACAAACTTTAATAATGCCGAATGTCTTTGTTCAAGTATACTTATACTTTCATCTACTGTATTTAATCGTTTTTGATTCAACAAAACACTATCAGCATTCGCTTTATGTTGAATAGACAATGCGACATATTCCTTATAACTGTCATGTAGGCCAAGTAGCTTCTTGTCATTTAGCTCTTTTTCACTCTGTAGTTTGGCCATTTCTTCACATATCTGTGCTATCGCTTGTTTTATATTAACTATTTCTGCTTCATTCTTTGCCTTGTTTTGAATAAAGCCTTGTTTCTCTTTTTTAACAACAACAATTATATTCAGTATCGTCTGAAACTTGTTGCTTTGGTCTATAAGAAAAATAAGGGTGTCTAAAGCCTTTAAGCTGTTTTCCAATGATTTTCCATATTGTCCAACTTGGTGCTTTAAATCTTTTAGATGTTCTATTTTCGTTAATTCTACTGCAATACTATCTATTGCAGCTTTAAGGTTTTTCTGTTTTTCTATCCATTCAGGTATATCATCTATTTTCAAGACTCTATCATCACCAAACTGCATCTTGTCAAGATTTGATATAATTCCATTCACTTTTTCTTCGTCTTCCAACAAGCTTGAGTAAATGGAATCAGCCTCAACTTTCATGCTTTGGTAGGCATTCATATCCGAAGAAAACTTTCTTACATCAATGTTTTTAGCCTTTAGTTTCTCTACTATTTCTTTCAACAAATCCATAACATTGGCATCTATACTCTTGTCAATGCTTTTAGCAATTTGTTTTAGTTCTTTTGAGATAACATCACTTTTCCTTTTCATTCCTCTTGAGGCATCCCCCAACGATTGATAATAATCCAAAAGAGATCGTGTCTCCTCAAAATTCTGCATAAAAATTCTAAACCTTTCTACAGAACTTTTAGATGAAAGAAATTCCGACAACCAATCCTGCGAAAGAATAGCATCTCTAAAAAAAGCATTCTCAATATGCCCAGATTTAAGCATCGCCATTTCCTCTGCTGGATTACAACTTGTCGAGACCTCGCCAGTATCTTCAAAATACATGGTTATATCAATAGGGTCGTTGGGAAAATCCTTATTATGTATAAACGTAGATTCCCCATGCTTTTGATCTAGCTGAAAATTCTCCTTGAAGTTGCTATTGACCCTATGTATTGACTTTGTCATACAAAACTCCATAGCATCAAAGAATGAAGTCTTGCCAAAACCATTTGGAGCATATATAGCAACAAAGTTAGCTGCCTTATTAGAATCTTTCTTTGCTGTTAGATCTACAGACACATCATCAAACAAACGGAAAGCTTTTATTTCTACTTTTTTAATCTTCATTTTTTACTAACTTTAGAGCAGACTCGTTTATTTTAAAATTCTGTTTATGTTCATCAGCATCCAGCTTTTTTATATCATACTTTATATATGAGGCAATAAGAGACTCATAATTATCGTCGCCAAATTCCTCACAATTTATGATTATTTTACGTGAAGATACGGTGTCATGCTCTATTTCATACTTCAATGAACGATTTATTCCACTTTTATTCTCCACCACATAAAACAAATAGAAATTCCAACGTTCAAAATCATCCAAATTCCTCATTTGCCACTTTGAGGCCAATTCATTGCGTATTTCCTTCCATCTTGCACGCAAGACCGCCTCTGTCATACATTCTGTAACACACAACAAAACATTAACGCCAATATCAAAGACATCAATTTCTTTTATTTTCATTTTCCACTTTTTTTTATTTTTGCCATAAGAACATCTCGGTAGTGTACCAACGTCACATCTAGCTCGGCTTCATCCAAAATGTGATATACACATTTTCTAAAAATCTTACTGTTTATTATTGTCAATTTGCTCAATAACTGCCGTTGGTGCCTTGCAATATCCATTGTTTGAAAAACACCTGCCTCTGAGATATTAGGAATACGATTGTCCATCACACAGGCATTAAAAGTTTTGGGCTCAGCTATACCTCCTACGACTAACTTTGCTCCTTTACTCATTCCACACAACAGGTCTAAATCCAGTTCTTCGCGAACATCATAAAAATCAAATTGTTTTTGACTGAACACGAAATGAAATTTATCGAATACCGAAATGATGAAATCCTCTTGTTTATCTTCTATATCAAGAAGAATAATCATAGCTATAACAAAATCTGTAAAATCAGTCCAAAAATCTCGGCTAAGTTCATCAACTGCTATATTTCTATCCAGACGTCCGTTTTTTGTTAGGACCTCAATAATCTTTACTGGAGACAATTCTTCTATTCTCGACTTGTATGTATTGATCTCATACAACAGTAGTTCTGCATTTCGCAGAACAGATTTATCATCAAAATTGAAAGCAATTCTAGCCAGCTCTACAAAACTGTCCAAATTGAACTCCAGTATTGGCGACCATCCCTCTTCGGTTAGCAATTCTTTATAGCAGCTTATGGGTATAAAACAAGCATTCCCTAACATTTCCTTTTCATCCTTGTTTGACGACTGCTTATGAATACCCACAAGACAACAATTCTCGTCAAACACTCCACCTCCAGACATACCTTCTATCTCATTCTTTTCCACTTGTTTTGTATATTCATATTCTGTTAGGAAAGCATTTGCTCGCCCATTAACATTTTGAATATTAAGAACCAGTGTTGGGCTAACAGCACCTTCATAGCGGGCCTTGGGGAAGCCCACATGAAATTTGGCATTATTACAACAAGTGTTCAGCCTTAAAAAACCAAGATTCTCAAAACCGTCAGCATTAATTTTTATAATTGCCATATCTTTCTCCTCACACAAAATGGTATCAACAACAGAAACCCCAACGTCATTGAGAATGCTGTCTGTTTCAAATTTAAACGTCAACGCCTTTTCTTTTCCATCGCCGCCACAAACAACATGGCAATTTGTCAGAACATAAAGGCAAGACTTATCCAAAGGTCTTACAAGCACCCCGCTGCCATTACAAACCCTTACAGAATGCACATTACGGATAGTGTCTATAGTCATATTTTTCAGATTATTCCTATTCTATTCTCCAAATCAGGATAGTCAATAAAGTCTTGCTTGTTGAACATCACTCTTTTTCGAGAGTCATAATTAAAGAGTATACAAGAATCTGTCTTGTCCACAATTTGTGCCAAGACCTCTTTATCAGGATGTCCAAACTTCTTTCCATCACTTGACATTACATAATACTTCGAGTGTATAATATTTAATATATCAGGATGGAAATTATTCTTGCTACCATGATGTGATAACTTTACTACTTCATATTCCCGTCTACCATTTATCCCCTTATAAAAGCTTCTGATACCATCCATATACACCTCATACTCGGCATCACCAAGTAAAAGCATTTTCACTCCGTCCCATGTTTCCAGTTCAAAAGCTATAGAAGACTTATTTTCGTCTGACAACTCCGTCATAGTCCATTTCTGCTTTATTAGTTCTTTTATGTCAGGCTGTTGTGTCTCATCAACACTGGCTGCATTATTCAATGGGGCAGCAATCTTTTGAGCAACAACATTTCTACGATCTACTTTCGGAGCAATAACATGTATAGTGCAAAAATCGTTTGTCTGCACAAAGCCCTTGACAATATCATTTTTATAACCAACTTCTTTTTCCTTTAGCTTTTTCAACACAGACACAGCCTTGGACACAGAATTGTCTAAACTTGTCTTTTCATCTACTTGCATATCATCATTCAACCAGACTTGCTTTACAAGTTTATTGTCTGGGAAAGCCATTTCAAACCACTTGCATATTCCCCCTATATGATCGTCATCAATATGAGTCACGACCAGCAAGTCAATACATCTTCCCTCTGCTTGCAGCCCATCTAGCAATAGCTTTAAAGGCCCTTTAGGCTTTCGCTTGTCCTTAACATTATAATATGTAGATGCCAGCCCTCCATCAATCAGAATATTGTACTCTTTGTCATCCCGCTTGATAGACAAAAAAATGCAATCTCCATAACTGGCTGGTAATATTTCCAAACAAGTATTATTAAAAATCATATAATAAGCTTTCTACAAAAATTTGATGTTCAGGCGAGAACAACACGTTCAAGAGCAATGAAAAGCACAGCTATCGGCACTTCACGCCATTCCCATCCTCCTCACCACCGCCACCACTCCTCCAATGAGACTTTCTGCTTGCGGAAGAAGAAAATGCAGAAGCAGAAGTGTCCTCCCCGTGCACCTACTCCGCCCTATGTTGTTTCTATGTATAGCGTGCGACCAGTGTATTCGCCTCCTTTCTCTATTCGTTACAACTTTTAAACTCATCCTCAAAGTATGGAATCGCCCCATACTTGCCTTCCAAATAGTTCTTCTCGTAGTTGCTATCTGTCCTAGGCTTTGCACCATTATCTAACGTGATACTCATCATAGGAGTCAGTTTCGTAGAATAATGCGTTCTTGCTGTCTTTTCTACAAATATCACCTGATCTCGTCTCAGCAATTTCTTCGACAACATATTTGTGTCGTGCGTGGTGAATACCAGCTGCGCACCTTTAGGGTTCGTCTCTGCACAGTTGAAAAGCTGAACAATACGACGCGACAACAGTGGATGCAGCTGCGAGTCCAACTCGTCAACAAACAGCGATTTGCCCCGCCGTAGGGTGTCAACAATAGGACCGGCTAGATTAAACAGCTTCCTTGTACCGTCCGATTCCCTTTCATCTATATCAAAATCTACCATCCCCACAACATCACCCTCTTCATTAATTTTACTATGCTTGGCATAAGCAACAATGGGGGGATGCTCCTTCAGCGATGCCACAAGCCCAGCGGGCAGTCCCTTGGGTAACATCTGCTCGTCAATTAATTCTTGCTGGGTTGTCACTTCACGGAATCCCACATCCATACCCCCGATAAAGTCCAAAATCTCGTTCTTATAGTCTGCTTTGGTATGCAGCATTTCCTTTGTGTAACGGGAAAACTCATTATCCCGTAGGCCGGAAATCACATTGGGCTTGATTCTGAACCACTCTATCACTCTTTTTGATATTTCACCACCCAGCTGTGCTGCCAACGAAATAAACAACCTGTTATTATTCAAGGGAATAGTACCTTCTTTTATAGCCTGCCCCTCCTGATAGTTTTGTGGGTCTATTTCTATCATGTCGGTAGTTCTTCTTAACAGAGTCTTCAATGAACGCTTGGGGAATTTAGCAACCAGCCATTCTTCCTCTATCCGCTGCGCTGTGTAGCTGAAACCATAAGTGAATTTGTCCAATCCATCTATAAATGACATTTCAAAACGCGTTGGTCTCGCTTTTTTATCCGAAAGGAGAAAGGCATCATACGGTAGTGTTTCATTATCGTTTAGCCTCACCGAATGGATAATCATACTCCGCATCCTGCCAACAGCCTTGAACACGTTCGATTTACCACTGGAGTTAGCACCATAAAAGGCTTTTGCATTCAACACACGACTATTCGCAATTGTGGTATACCCCCTATTGTTCAAGTCCTTGATGCCCGTATCAGCCTCAAACGACAATCTGATTTCTCCGTCTATCGAACGGTAATTCTCTGCTATAAAGCTTGTTATCATAACACGACTTTGTGGTTTTTACTCAATATCGACTACAAATATACACATTTCTTTTTATACCAAGCACATGTTTTGAGAAAAATTTTCATCCGCGACATTTTGTCAGATGACAAAGTGTCAGCTTGACAGCGATAGACACATCCAAGAAAACGACAAGTAATTCTTGTATTATACGAAATATTCGATAATTATATGAATGACAAACAAACATTAATTTTGAGGTTTTTGCTCAAATTTTGCGTTTGGCACGCTTTTTGCATTTGCAGCGATAGTGGTCCACGTTCTTGAGCATCGAAACCACCCGTTGGACTAAAGCTCTGCTGTACTGTTCAGACAACAGGATCTAAATTATTTGCAATATGGCTTTTGTCAAAAACGCAAGTGGTTCTTCCAGATGGCCAAAGCCCTCAACGGGTGAGTCCTCATGGTTGGAGTATTGGGAAAAGCATACGGGGAAAAAGGCAACCCGTTGTGGTGCTACCGATTGCCATTCCACTGGCCAACTCGTTGGTGGTCACGTCCAGATTGTTTTTGGTGGTAATGAACTATACATCACCCCTCTGTGCAAAGGTTGTAATAATCGCACTGACAATTTCTGGGTTGACACAGAACTGGTTAGAGTACCCAGCGGCCAGTAAGCCACACAGAGGTATGCAACGCCTCAAGTGCTCCGTAGCGGAATCGGAAAGCCACCGCATTGTTTTTCACTATCTAACCCCGAGTGTTTATGAGAAAAGAGATGCATGTTGTTTCTAATCCAGACAGAGGAGGATGGGATGCGAAAAGACCAAACGCAGACAGAGCTTCAAAGCACTTTGAAACAAAGAAGGAAGCAATGGAGTGGAGTCGCAATCTGGCCAAGAGGGAAGGGCTCGAGCTCATTCCTCATGGCTTAGATGGTAAGATTCAAAATCCCAACAGCTATGGAAATGACCCATGTCCACCCAAGGACACTAGACATTAACCATTGTTCTTTATGGAGATAGCAGGCTGCTTCGGCGGCCTGCTATTTTAATCTATAGGTGTCCTTTCTGTGAATAATATATTACTTTACGACACTACAGCCACATCAAAGTGGACTAATCGCCCTTTGATTTAATTGAAATGCACACGGTATGGCTATCTGTATAGTAAAGACTCTCCGTACAATGGGAGTATTACGCCCCCATCTCCCCCATCACCTTCTCCACATCTTCCAATGGCACGTTCAGCATACGCGAGACATAGAGGGGAGAGATGACCTCCATGCTCCCCGACTGGCGCTCCATGCCAATCAGATACTCGATGTTCTTTTTGAGATCGCCGAGGCTGTTGGCGAAAGGCGCTGCAGTAGGCGAAGCCTGCTTCTTGTTCTCTGCCTCCTTGGCCCTGAAGGCATCCAACGTCTCGCTACCGTCCTCACCAAACTTTCCGTCCTTCGCCTCGAAGATGGCAGAAGGCTCCAAGACCTCTACCGTGTGCCACGCCCCCTGCGGCACCACACAACCGTAGCTACCAGCGGCGGGGTCAAGAAGGATACGGTCCGTCTCGTTGCCCTCATTGTCATAGACCACCTCCACGATCTTCCCACACAAGAGGAAAACATTCTCCGTGCTCTGCGGATGACGGTGAATAGGCACAACCGTCCCTGGCAACAACGCATTGAGCATACGCTGCGAATGATCCCTCTCAGACGTACGCAAGTCATAATTCTGACGCAAGCGAGGATTCACTTGAGCCTGATCAAAAAGCCCATCAATCAACTCTTTATTTATTTCCATAACCATATATAATCAAATAAAGGGCACACGCCTCCCCATCCCGTAAAGGAAGGCGGAAGCAGAATGCCCCAACAACTCTAATAGCAATATCGCGTTAATATCTACGCAGCACCACTTGGAAAGCCTCAGCATACTTGCAGCCCCACTGACTGCCACGCATTGCCGCCAAGCCCGTGATATACTCCACACTGCGAGGATGAGGATACGGACGCATTACCCCGCGATACATCGACAACGCCTTGCATTTCGCCTCCACACCGTCCTGACCTACCTCCACGTAGCAGTTCGGACGAAACAGATTCATGGCGTCGTTGATTGCCCACTCGGAGCACGAAGGCACCTCCATATACCAAAACTCCTTCACTGGCTTCACCATCGGCTGGCGCTGAAACAACCGTATTGCCTCCTGGCAAGCCATGGAAGTCTGCAAGTGATCATTATTGGTGTCAGCAGGATGATGCGTTATCACAATATCCGGTTCACTCTCCCGAATAGCACTTTCTATGAACTGCACCAGCTTCAAATGCGGCACGGTATTCATCTCGATATTCGGAAACGTCGCCTCATACTTCTTGCCCACGCCAACATAATTCGTTGCAGCATCCGTGTCACCTTCCAGCTCTGCATCCGAAGGACGGAAAGCACGCGCCTTCGCCTCTGTACACATGATTGCCACATCCACCTCGTCGCCTTCATGCGACCATTTCCACATCGATGCACCAGCCCCGAGAACCTCATCGTCGGGGTGAGCCACCACTAACAAGTATTTCATTATTATTTCTTTGTTTTTATCACATTAGTTCTTTACATCACACCGTCTTGGCATACCCCACCAACTTATCATGCATCCACTGTGGATACTTTCCGCAAGCGGTGTAGAGGATGGCGATGACAGTCCAAACGATCAACTTGATGTCCCCAAAGAACGAAGCGTTCTTCACGTAATACACATCCAGTTTCAGTCGGATGGGCAACACCTTCTCGTTGTACTCCTTCTCATCAGGAAACTGATCCCCATAGATATAGTCCCACAGGCTCGACTGCGACGTCAACCCGCAAGGCACGGTGGCAGCGATGGCATTCTCACCACCACGAGTTATATCCACCTGATCCACTGCAGCAGGACGAGGCCCAACTATTGACATCGTGCCGTTCAGAATATTCATCAACTGCGGCAACTCATCAATCTTCAATCGACGCATAATCTTGCCCCACCAGAAGATTCGATCTTGGTCCGGACGCAACGAAGCCTCATTCGCCCCTCTTGCCACACGCATGGAGCGAAACTTCCACATCTTAAACTTCTTATTATCCTTTCCCACCCTGTTGGCAAAGTAGAACAAAGGCCCAGGGTCACTCAGTTCCGTCAAGACTATCGACAGAATCCATATCGGCGAAGTACCCACAATGCCAAGAAAGGCACAGACGAAATCAAAAACACGCTTTATTGCTTTATAAATCATGATTATAGCTATCTTTTAAAAATACCCTTTGATCTTTCTCCAGACAAAATGACATGGTTTCCATATCGGAGCCCACAACACCTCGCTTGGAGCAAAACCAAAGAACACAAAGTTTCTTTTCACATTATGCAAATACACATCAAGTTTGCTTTTGCGGTTCACTTGTTGGTTGCGCTGGTCAAACTGCCCAAAGTTTCCCGCCAGTTCAATCTCTTCCAACAGACGCTTGCCTGTTTTTTCATTCGGTTGACACAAGCAATATTCCGGCTCCAGTCCAAACACCTGCTGCTCAACATACATCACAGCCTCAGCAAACCTCGCCAAACCTAGATATTTCAAATCCTCAATCACCTGCCGCCGTTGCGCCCCGTCCAGCCTCCGAAGGATAAAATAGTAGTCCAGAAACTGACGCAGCCCTATTCCCTCATACAGCACATGATGGAAGATGTGCATCAATGAATAGACAGCATTGAAGTCTGGCGTAGGATAGGCAAATCCAGCCGCCTCGTCATAGTTGGCAAACTGTCTGTCCGCCCACTTCTTAAAAAAGAACTTATACCGGCGAAAAAGAAAAGGGCTATATGTAAAACTCGGTATAAAATGAATCTCAGTCAGCGCATCCGGAAAAACCTCCACGTCCGCATGGTGGACAACAGTTTCTCCTACCCTCCATTTTGCTTTCAGCACCTTATTAGTCTCATCCCTGTTTCCTTCCACCCACAGGTCAATGTCCCCACACTGGCGTCGCAACGGATTTGGATAAAGCCGAGCCACGCCCTGTCCTTTCAGCACACAACTGCGCAGGCCCAGCTCCCTAAAGATATCCGTTATCTCTTTACATCTTACATCCAGCAGTCTATTTCTAGACTCCAGCGCCATCCCCTGAGCAATCCATTGTATCAAGAACTTTGGTTTGGTTTCTCCCAACGCTACTACCTTCTCCACGCCCGTAAGCAAAACACCAACAAGCGACTGCCGCTGAGCCTCCTTATAAAGCAAAGCCCAATCCGCTTCCGTCAGTCGGCGAGAGAACCGATCACGTTTGCCCAAAGATATCAGTACGAGTTCTTGAAACAGGGTCATTACTTCATCGTCTTTCTTATTTCCAATCCTTTGATAGAATCCTTAAAACTCACAACCTGATAATCAAAGTCATACTTGCTCATATCCTGCACATAATAAGAGTCAGAAAACATCTTAGGAATAGCTGGCAAGAACTATGCAGCTAACCAAACAAAAGGATTAAACAATTGAGTAATCCAGACCTTGTGCCCATGTTCAGAAGCTATTTGGCGAACAATCTCCACGGTATCAGAGTATTCCGCATTCTGTGGGAAGAACGTACCAGCCAGTTCCCTTACAATAAGTTGTTTAACAAATTCAGCAAGATTAAAAACATGTAGCATAGAACGCTTGTTATGCCATGCTGGAAATACTGGAGTTTTCAATGCCAACCATCCTAATCTTGGCAAATTACCTTTATTCCCAGGGCCATAAATCATCGGAGGACGAATGATAGCTACTTTAAACGTATCGCATTGCAACTCTTTTAACCCATTTTCTGCTTGCAACTTCGAATCTCCATAAAAATCATTCGGATTGGGCTGCGTGTCTTTGGTCACGCCATCACCTTTCAAAGACTTGCTGGCATGATACACGATTTTAGAACTCATATATATAAACTGCTTCACCCCATGCTCTTTTGACCATTTAGCAATCTCTATAGCTAAGTCCCTATTTACCTTATAATATAAAGGTGCCATTTCTGGCTTTGGATCTACGTGTGCAATTCCTGCAACATGAAACACAACATCATATATTGAAAAGTCCCTCATCCTCCAAGCCCCATTCATCGTGTCCACAGTTTCTACTTGGAAGTTTTCAGGAGCCTTCATCAACCATTTTTCTATGTTAGTGCCAACAAAACTATTAGCACCTGTAATTAAAACTCTTTTCATTTTGTTTATCTTTTCACTCCTGATTTTGACTTTCTAAATTCCGGGTCCATTTGTTTTTTAAAGTTGCCCCACGTACCCCAAAAGAAAGCTGAAAAATCGCCACGAATCCAATCTTGATAGTATAATCCTTTTCCAAAGAACTTAAACCAAGAAGGATTGCTTTTGAAACGACTGGGACTCTTCAAAAACCACAATACTTCAAAGCCAAGATGACGCAAACGTTTACCACTCTCGTACTTGTATTTACGCAATGGTTTGCCCAATGTCATGTCCGCAATCATAGTTGCATAGTCCATTCCACTCTTGAAAACAGAGCGCACACAAGCTGGTATACGAGGGTTAATTTCCATTATTAAGAACTGTTTTGTCAGAGGGTCTTCAATCAAGTCAAAGTCCGCAAAGCCAATCCACCCTATACTTTTCAACACGCGAGCACAAATCTCCGCAATCTGGGGATTATCAATCGTCACATTGCAACAACTCGACCCTCCATTTACAGGATAATATCTTTGTTTCCAAATGACTGACGAATAAGCCATATTGCCCTTTTCGTCCGTCATTATTTGCACCTTAATTTGCCGACCTCCTTTCTTTATAAACTGTTGTAGATGGCACTCTCCATATTGATCGTGAATAGCTGGATAGACCTCCATCAACTCTTTCAACGAATGGACTAATGTCATACCACGTCCTCCACTAGTTAAATTTGGCTTTAGCAAACCAGGATACGGAAAACCTTTAAGAGCGCATTCTATATCTTCATTACTTTCTTTTCCTTTCAAATCTACTGTAAATGGATGAGGAAACCCTTGTTCTCTACATATGGTCATGAGGTTGTTTTTATCATAACCTCTCTCGAAAATAGTACGGCTAGGCATAAGTACCCCTGTCAATCTCTCTAATTCCTCTTTGTGAAAACTCATAAACTCAGCAGAGGTGTCACTGGTGGGTATTAATACATCGAATTTATGTTCCTTTAAAAATTGGAGCATAAATTTGGCATATTCGCTTTTGTGACTGTCTACACCCAAATACCGTTCATCTGCAAACTTTGTATGATAGCCATATTCGTTTTTGTTATCACAGATAACAGCCACATAATATCCACTTTCCTTTAAACACTCCGCTATTGCCATTGCATGAGCAGCACCCCCATCTAATATCAAAACTTTCTTCATAGCCCTTGATTTCTATATTTAAGAATCTTCGCAGGTACACCACCAACAATTGCGAATGGAGGAACATCTTTATTCACAACAGCTCCTGCTGCAATAATAGCACCTTTGCCTATTGTCACTCCAGCCAGGATTATACTACCACCACCAATCCATACGTCATCTTCCACTACAATAGGAGCATCCATATAATCCTGTTCTTTTGTTGGTATTTCAGTTGTATAGAATCCGTGATTGAAAGCCATAAACAAAACATTTACTCCTGTATGCACATAATCACCTATTACAATTCTACCATTAGGTCCTTTACCTGGCTGAAGCAAATTATTGTGATTTATCAAGCAGTTGCTACCAATCTTCACATTTTTCCCACATCGTATAATAGTTGTTGGATGAATATTAGTATTTTTGCCTACCGTAATATACCTTCTATCACTTGCCATATTAATGACTTGATAAGCCCAAAGGTTTATTCGCCATTTCCAAAATGAAGGAGAAAGTAATGTGCGAATAATTTCTATTAATCGTTCCCCCTTAGATGGCTTTACATATTTATATCTCTGCGACTCAAACATATTGCAAGAAATTATTTGAACAAATCTTCTTCTTTGAACTTCTTTCTATCAGCTTTGATAGCATCATCATCACGCCTATTTTTCGAACGGTCTTTTGAAACCCACGTAAACATACGTAATACTTCCTCAAAACGCATACCCACCATCTTTAGCATACCCCTTAATCCTCTCTGCTTCAAAAGGAAGTGGAGTGTGCTAATTGTATGGCTTATCATCTCTTTTTTATATTGGGTTTTAAAGAAACGCTGATAATCAATTGTATGTTTTATCAAATCTGCAGTTATCTTTTCAAAGCTCTTGCGCATTATCATATCTGTATTTGCGTCTGGACAAACCGTCATGTATTTCATGTCTATAACTGCTGGTACAATTTTCCATGACTTCACCGTTCTACCCTCAATTTCTAACTTTAAAGCAACAGACTGTCTTCTTCTGAACGAATTACCATCCATCACAAAGTCACCAAGGCTATGAAATATGGGTTTTTTATTATATAACTCCATGCCACCGAGACAATGAGAATGGGCCGTTACGACAATATCCGCACCATTGTCCACACATTCGTGTAAATAGTCACGAGTAAACGGGTTTGGATAACGGGTAAAAAGCATACCAATATGAGCATATAATATAACACAATATCCGTCATCATGGTACTTCTTTAGCACCTTCATTACTTCATTATCTCCGACACGTAGTATGTTCCATTCACTATTATCCGCAAAAGGAATGTTGAGCATATCTGTTGCCACAACAATGGCAATACGATCACCATTGTTTTCAAACAAAAAAGGCTTGTATTCTGTCTTAAAGACACCATTGTGCTTAAAACCCTTCTCTTCAAGTATTTCTATAGTCTCCGTAATTCCATCTTCCCCACAGTCTGTAATATGGTTATTCGATAACGTGAAGGCATCAATCCACTTCAATTCATCCAAAGCGTCTGGATTTCCCCTAAACTGCAGATGATCTCCGTCAGTTTTTGATTTATTCACGACTGGAGATTCAAGATTGGCAAACACCAAATCCGCACAATCGGCTATTCTGTTGCGCAAAGCGGGTTCTACAATATGATATTTCTGTTTTCGATAACGTTGTCCTATCACACGCCCCAACATTACATCACCAATAAAAGATATTTTAGTCATAGTATTTGCTCCCTGTTAGTTTTCTAAACAATATTTGGAACGCATAAGCTCCAAGGAAAAAGAATGTCTTTAGATACCACAACAAAGCATTACCAAGACTAACTTTCCTTGTAAATAATCCAGCTATACCCATTTTTTGTGCCCACCCAGGAGCCTCTGGAACAGAACCAGTTAATAGGCGGAAGGCACGACCAACTCCAATGGCTACAACAGTATTTATATGAGTACACAAAATCCTGTTAAACAGATCCTGCTTTGGCGCTCTCATTGCTGTCCATACAATATTGGCTTTTGTCTTTTTAAGACGATTTGAAATACCGACATAGTCAAACTCATCCACATCGCAGAATGGCAAAGCCTCTGCACCTACAATATTTGCGTGATATAGCTCATCATTTAACTTTAGAATGTCGGCAATTACATCTTCGGTATCTCCTAACAAATAATGTCTACAATCAGAATTATTTTCAGCTAACATACGTTTGAATAACGCTGGGCCATTTGTGCACGCGATACCTTTAAGTCCCCACAATTTGCCCAACCAAGTTAATGGAGTTCCATCTGGTAAATTCATAAAACTACCATCCATCAACTTCTTATATTCATTATTCTTGCCTGCAAAACGTATCATTCGCATGTTCGACACGCAGACATAACCACCATTACTAGCCAACGCAGCAGTGGTTATCTTATTAATGGTTTCAACAGGATTTGTTACAGAAATCCTAGTTCTACCTATACGAAAAAAATCTTTCTTATTCATTATTATTGTATGATAATTTCATTCTATTGGATAGTAAAGAATTAGACAGCCAAAAATATGTGAAAGGTAACATTCCTTCACCTTGGATTTAGAAGAATATTGCCTGACATAATCCGTACAAGGCTTTAACAAGTGAGCAAAGTCCAATTGGTCATGATGAGGAATAGAACTGTTGACTTTTGCGCGAATAACTTCAAGATTATTGCAAAACAAAACCTTTTGCTAGGCAAGACACAGATGGAAAATTGAATTATTTTCAGATAACAATAGAGAACATTTTTCATAAAAATAACAACTTTTGGAGGTCAGCAAAGCAGCATAGCACATACCTCAACAAAACTATCACCTTTCTTTACTGTTTAATTTGTTTTCAGAATAATTATTAAAGGGACATCGCTTACCCGTTTTTATATAATTAAACAAATTATCCGTGACGTCGGCATATTGGGAAAAGGTTGAAATCATAGAATTCTGTTGAAATGGTAAAGAGCACGAAGCAACAGTATATAATCGATTTTTCTTTGGTTCATTTTTTAAAAAACTCAAAAACTCAAACAAAAATTGCATTTCATATTTCCCTCTAGTACAAGAAGGGCCCAATGCTTTTAATTTATCAACACGTTCTAGAACCAGCGTTTTATCAATTTTCGGAACTTTATCATATTTTTCCTCGATATCAGGCAATGTATAATTACACCTTATATTCCCAATTATTAGGTTTAACCATTCCTTGGGGAATCTATTGTCTAGAGTCACTTCACTTCTATCCCAATCGAGACTTTGATAAAGACAGCTATACCAAGCATTAAAGAGCAATGTCGCTTCAAAAAAAATGCGATGTTCCTGGCGAAAAAGATTCATACACTTTTGATACTCTTTTGAATAAACTGATTTCGACATCTTAAATTCGATTTCAAGAATAGCGCCAACACATGCTTCTGAAAGATAATAATTCTCAATTGAATATCCGTCCGTCACAAAAATAGTAACAGGGATTTTTTCATTACTATCATAATCTCGATCTACGAAATATCGTTTTGTATATTTTCGGCAATCCTCTCTTTCTTCAATAAATAGATTGGCAGCAATAACCCCAGCTTTACCACTACACCTTATTTCCAATGGCTCTTTTCTTACGACGCTACGTACTATAGCTCGATAATATGGCATATCATAACCTTCGACAAAGCAATACACAGCATCTTCGCCATGTTGTGATACAAGGAGTAAAAACCTCGAATAGATAACAGATGCATCACTTAGCCTTTTACATAAAGCCTCTGGAGTATAATTATAATCAACCATTATCTTTTAACAAATTCGTGCATTCCTACGGTATATTTACTCAAGGTTTCCCCAAAAATAAATGGAGAGTGTGTTACCGCCATTAAAAACATGCAGTTTCCTGATGCAATAATATCAGGTAAAAGATTCTCCTGCCAATAAATTGACAAAGACAATTCTGGCTCATCAAACAAGACCACATACTTCTTATCCAACTCGAGATATATTTGTGAAAAAATAGACACAATTTGTTTCTCGCCCGAACTCAGCTGATTTAACTTTACCTTATAATCATCAGATATCATTGTTTTCCCATTGACACATCGATATATACCCAATGTAACATTGCTCGCATCATAAACAAACTTTTTTTCATTCATATATTTGTTACATACATCACAGTATTTATTGATAGCAGAATCATATTTTTCCTGACTTCTATAAATCATCAACAATTGCAATAAATAAAAGAGCAAGAAATCATTCTCAAACAACTTTGGATCATGATTTTCAAATTGTTTTAATATAACATTTTTATCTTTCTCATCCAATCTGCTACCCGTTCTATCAAGAACGATCCTCAACTCATCAAGAGTACAGTCTAATTCATGTTTAGTACCAGAACGGGCATCTAACATCTGATGAATTATATCCCCAGATACATTTGTAAAGCCTTCCAATGATGATTTTCGGATAATATCAGTTATGGTCTCTATTCGTCTTGTTACATCTTTCATCCCAAAACGAATACTCATTTCTTGTTTTTCAAAATTACGATCATTTTCAAAACGCATTAACCTATGTATTTGCTCTTGTGGAAAAAGACTTTGGCAATCAACTTCTACTCGTCTATATGTTGGATAGAACAAAACATCATAACCATAACTATCAATTAGATTTTCCATTAACTCGAAATCATTAAATGCTTTCGTCTGCTCATTCCATGTAAACAATTCTTGATACAACACATTCGCAGGAATCGTCTTCAGAAAATCATCATTGTTAACAAAGCCATAGAATTCTTTTCGTTTGCCTTGATTTAACAAATTTACAGCATTCAAAAAAACTCTTTTGTCAGTATGACGTCGCACAAAATCTATTATAGAATGATCGTCATTATCTCTTCTTTCTATATAAGAAACATATTTTTCTATCAACGACCTTTCAAAAAAGAAATCAGCGTCTGCGATTACTAGTCGCAACGCAGAAAACTTTATTTCTAAAAGACGCTTGTACGAATGTGTAATTAAGAAGTTAAGAGCATTTAGAATACTAGTTTTTCCAAAACCGTTTTCGCCAATAACTATCAACGTCGAATAGTTAAATACAATACTAACATCCTTGTAACCAAAAAGGTCAAATAATTCAATTTTTTTTATAAAAGTATTCTCCATTTTTTAGGTTTTACGTATATCAACAATACAGCTTTCCAGTAAGTACTCAATTACTTCCATCCCCCCTCCCCCGACAAACAGGGGTTAGAGAACCATTTATTATTTCTGTTTTAACTTTAGTTTATTTGAAAATACCGCGCAACAGCACTATGGGGTATCTTTTCCTGATTTTGGTTGTCACGTTTTTGGCACAAAACTGTTTTCCCCGAGACTTACATGCGCATAACGGTCCATCTTCAGCTTACCCTTTCACCTTTCCTACCAACTCCAAGATATCATCCACACTGAAATTGTCTCGCTGGAAGAAACTGATATTGTCTTTCAACTTCTTCTCATCCCAATTCCACCATTTCAATTCCAAGAGCCGTTGAATAATCTCGGGCGAGAAACGGTAGCGAATCACCTTGGCTGGCACACCGCCAACTATAGCGTACGGAGGGACATCCTTGACAACCACTGCTCCTGCAGCAACGCAAGCACCATTTCCTATATGTACTCCTCCTTTGACAAGTACATGCGAACCGATCCACACATCGTTGCCAATAAAAACACGCTCATCCTCGGACTTGTGTGTAAACACCTCGTTTTCTACCCAACTTTCTTGAAGCGCATTGATCTTCTGCGTGAAAATCGGAGACGTAGAAACACACTGCATCGAATGACTACTCATTCCAATGCGACAATGATCAGCAATCGAACAAAATTTGCCTATCTCCGCATTCTCTATGTCAGTATTGGCAGCTATATAAGTATATGCCCCGATTTTTGCTCTCTTAGCCTTTACCCCACGATAGATATAGGCCGATTTATCGATCTCGGCATTAGCAGAGACAAAGGAAAAATTCGAGATTCGGGGGTTAAAGAGGTTTTTCACCATCCCCTTAATATAATGTGCTATTGGAAACATATCACTTCAAATTCTTCTTTAAAACTTCAATTTGGAAATATGGATTCCATTCGTCGTCTATTTCCTTCATACACGCACGACGAACCTCATCGCGTTTTAACCCGTTGTCATCAAACCATCTGTCAATTTGTCCTGCAAGGTCGTTCACGTTGTCCCGTTCGAAATACAAACCCGTAACACCCTCTTTAATCGCCTCAAACTCTGGCATCTGATAAGGAAAGTCATTATGGGTGATACAGGGAGAACCAAACACCATAGCGTGCATGGCAGTAAGTCCGATATTACCAGGTGCCACGCAGAGATCAGCATTGTATATGAGCGAGCTCAACTCAGTTTCATCATAACAAGGTCCATAAAACCAAACTTGCTTTTCAAGGCCAAGACTCCGTGTCAACCGTTTCAACTCTTCTGCCTTCTCTCCGCCACCTATAAACGTCAAATTATAGTTCCGTCCCTTATCGCGACACACAACCATAGCCTTCAAAATCTGATCCAGCTTTTTCACAGAGGTAAGTCGGCCCACAAAGAAAAGATTCTTATTATCATTACCAAAATGCTCTTGATAAACAGACGTTTCCTGCAATTGTTTCCTTACTTCTATTTGCTTGTCATAAGCCAACGAGTTATGAATCGTATATAGCTTGTCCGGATCAAACCCTTCCTTTATCATTAACTCCCTCGCATAGTTGCCATAGCAGAACACCCCACCATTTGGTAAATGAAACAAGACCTTTTTTATCAGCTCCTCAATTCTCGTTTCCTTTCCATACCAGGCATGAGACCAAAAATATACTTTCTTTTTTGGTTTGAAAAGCCGCGCAAGTACACAAAACGCCCATGTGCTCAAAGCACGGGTCTCGCCAAGAAGGACATAGTGGTCATAATCCTTGAACAACTGTGCAACGATCTTGGGTTGCCAATACCATCCACCAAAGAGGCGTCTGGTATGTGATTCCGTCACGCATCCTTTGAGGAGCGCATAATCCATTTTCTTCACATCACTCATCGCATCGCCAAACACCCATCCACAATTAAATGTTTTATCAATCAGGGTAAAGATATTTGTGCGATAGTGCTGTGCAAAATTATATATTATACAAAGTTTCATTGTTTTTTATTTAAGTATAGAGCACCCATATCGTCCAACGCTTTGTTAGACCATCGGTGGAAGACGCACCCAGCAGGGGTAAGTGTTATTTCGCCAAACCAAATACGAGATCCATTAGAATAAAGGTCAATACGGACCAAATCCATATCTGCAGCTAAAGTTTCTGCACACTTAATCATATCTTTCAAGTTCTGCGGTCTTGGAATCAAAGGGATTGTTTTGTCAAATCCCTTATAGTAGTCATACATCGGTTGCCAATCCAAAGAATATGGAAGATAATCAGCATGGCCTGTTTCACGCCCACTACAAGCAAGCACACATACAACCTTACCATGGATGCACATAAATTTATAGTCTGTAGGAAAACCACCTCCTCCGTCATCTATAAATTCTTCGCAAACTGCACACTTTTCTATCTTTGAATAGTGCTGTTCTGTAAAACTATAATCCTTGACCTTAAACCATTCTGCTAGTTGTTGCTTGCATTTCTTGACCTCCAGTTTTGATTTATCCAGACATATAATATTCATACCTGCCCCAAAATTCATTTTCAAAGCAAACTTTTCTGGTAAAGTATCAAAGACAATGTCGTCGGCTGAATAATAATGGTTTAATAAAGGTATCAAGGTGTTTTCATAACCTTTTTCAGAAACAAATTTCCGAACCTTATATTTATCTGCCAACTCAAAATATCTTAGAAAATCTCCTTTTATAGCTTTCTTATACCATATTTCGGACAAATCTTTCGGACAGATAAGATTTGGGATCCTTTTATGGTTATGTATATAAGAGATGCAATATGAAAGAGACGGAAACACTTTTGCGACAAAGCGCACATTGATTTTTTGTAATATTCCCATAAACAAGCTATTTGATAAATTATTTACATACACTCATAAGTGCGCTTCCTTTTTGCATACTTGATGAAAAAAGCAGCACCTATAACGGAAAAAGCTAAAATTGGATTGGCGATTACCATAATACCTGACATTCCTCGTGCTAAATTAAAAAACAAAAGGGCAAAGAGAAAAGAAACTTCGGGTGTCTTAGGTAGCAACTTGTGTTTTACCAAACCCAAACTACCAACACCAAGTGTCGAATACAAGAAAATAGCAAATCCTATAACACCTGTACCGATAAGCATTTCTAAATACATATTATGGCAACTTGAGAACTCCTTTATTTCCAAATAATAAGGATTTGTACCAATTAACCAATTTAAGCCTTCTGAAAATTTTGACAAAGCTTGTTCAAACAGAATATCGCGGTTTCCTAAGTCTCCATCTTCCACAGTTTCAGTAAAACGTTGTACTAAGGCAGGAGCAAATGTCTCCAAGGCCTTAAAACTCACAAAACCACCGAACAATACGACGGTAAAAGTTGTAATAACAGCAGTTTTGGCTTTCTTCGACAAACACACAAACAAAAACATTAAACCCGCACACATTCCAACCAATGGACCTCTACTTCCAGCCTTTGCGACACCCCAAACACCCAGTCCAATAGAGGCACACGACAATACCCTTAAAAACACTTTATTCTTAACTACCTTTGACCTCATTAACATGGCCGTCGATAACAACACTAAATAAGCTGCATTGTCTCCAAACTGCAACGTAGAAACACGTGCATTCATATTAAATCGGCCATCAGCAGTCATTTCTGACGAAAAAGTATTTTTAATTCCGACGCCTACTGTAAAAATCATAAGCATCAAAAGGACAGTTAAGGCTGTCTCCCATTGTATCTTTTTGATTCCGCAAAGAAAAGCAAGCATTGGTATTCCTACGATTCCAAAATTATACAGAGTCGATTGAAGCCTTGAATTAGAAAAAAGTACCGCCGTATGGTCTATCAAATAAAAGTTGATTGTGACCTGCAATGTAATATAAGCGAAAGCGAAAAGAAAAGCCTTAATATACTTATCGTCTGGAATCCGAAGCTTTGACTTCAACAGACAAACCCAAGCCACCAACAAGGCAAATCCTCTATAAGCAATACTTCCAGCCGAGCTATCTACAAAAGTGGTAAAGAATCCAAAGCCAACCATTGTAAGGATGAAGTTTAGATCCCATATATTTATTTTCAAATATTTCATCATTTATCACCTCCTCTATTTAAGTTGCTGTATCCACATGTTATATATATTGTCAAGTGAAAATCGATTTACATTTTCAAGTGCTTGGAGTCCTACCTTTTGCAAAGTATCACCATCTTGCATTAAGGAAGATAGAGTTTCTGCAAAAGCTTTATTATCAAACGCAGACACAGTAAACCCAGTTACGCCATTTTGTATCAACATTGGTACAGAAGTAAAACTGTTATTAACAATTGGAACACAAGCTGCTCTTTGCGACTCTAGCACAACCATAGAAAAAGACTCATGCACACTTGTAACACAACAAATTGTAGCCCTTTTATAATAATCGTCGGGATTTACACGTCCTTTAAAACACACATTCTTCAAATTCATTTTATTAGCCATTTCCTTCATTTCTTCTAAAGAAGGACCATCCCCTAACATGTATAGCTTCCAATCAGAATTTTCATTTTCAACCATCTTCCAAATGCGAAGCATATTATCTGGCCGCTTAATTGAGTAGTCAAATGTTCCAAGCCAAAGCACTATTTTTTCCTTTGGTACTAATTGGTTTGTATTTATTTCTATACCATTAGGAACAATGCGCACTTTATCAGAAAAGCTTATCCCACACATTCTATACAACTCTGACACTTGGCCATTACAGAGCACAAAAACTCTGTCGCTATTGTTTATGGTACTTAAATATCGTTTTCGATACTTGACGATATAGGTTCTTGTCATAATAGTAGAAATAAAGCGAGTTCTCATAAGCGTAAACAAATAGCCAAGTTTCTTTTTTTTAAGCAAATATTCCTTTTGATAAGCCCCATTTAGTATGGGAGTCAATATCGAATTATGAAAGCATGATACTAAAAGAAAAGAAGCTTGTTTTTTGCAAACAGCAAGAAACTCCGCATATCTCGGATTTAGAGCATTTTGATTGACAACAACATCAACTTGATTCTCCTTTATATAATTTGCTAGACAATGAATGTTTTCTTTCGCAAAAAGAGTTGGCGACGGAAGGAACCATTGATTACAATCATACGACTGTCCAATATGTTTATCTTGAGCACCAACATACCAAACCCTATTTCCTTTTGAAGCAAAAAGTACTCCTAGGGTATGTGTTACACGCGAGATACCGCCAAATGTTGGTAAAATACCATTACTATGAAAAAAGATGATATTCATTTTAATGAATTGAGTAAGTCCTTAAAGCTTATAGTTGACAAATAGAGCTTATTTAAAGATCTATCTTCGATATTTTGAGCGGTATAATAGAGAAAAAAAAGCCCATCAACCACTCCTGCTGTTGGCTTGTAAATGCCAATTTTCCCACATGTTTTATTGGTCATCAATGGTTTGCTATAAAAGCGGAAATGCACTCTATCATAACTTTTTGCTAAACATATATCAGCATTACTTTGATTACTCTGTACAACTGCATACAAGACATTTTCCCATTCAAAAAAGTCAATATGCCAAGGACGATAAAGAGAGTTTCTATTCTCGAATCGTATAGTATTTTCATAATTATAGATTCCATCCAGTCTTGGACTACACCATTGCGCTATACCATGGGACTTCTGTTGGCTCCAGACCCCTAAAAGGTCTAATATTATAGTAATAGGGGTTACAATACGTCTTAACGACACAGGCATACACTTTATTTTATCAGAGTAAAATGTTAAATGTGTTGCAAGACATCTAAAAGTACCATCGTTTTCTTCTATAAAAGCAGGGCTTGTCTCAGGGTCAATCGCCATATCTTTTGTGCCTACCAATGGTCCAAAGACTTCCGAAATACCATTCTTCTCAACGCTGGCGCCAAAAGTAGCTCTCACAAATCCGTTTGCGTCACATTTTTCTGTACAATTTTCACGCCAAAAAACAAACAATTTGTTTTGTGAAAATAGCAAAACAGGGTCGGAGTTGTATCCCTTTTTTGGTTGATCCTGTACTTTACAAAAAATATTCCAATAAACAGGTGGATTATTATCATCTCCTTGGCCATAACACAATATAGGATTTTCAGTTTTCGCATCACTTTTATAATAAGGTGTATAAACCATCCACCATTTATACCCAAGATAACCATCTGGAATATAACGCACACACGGATGTACTATATCCCCATGATTAAGTTCTTGCTCAAATGGTTCATGAGAACACAATTCTCCTGCAGGCATTGCACCATAACGGTAGCGCTTACACAAAGTATATTGTATTCTTCTATAAAAGTTTAAGATAGTTCGCACAGTCATCATATCATTTACGCAATAATGGTTTAACAATTGAAAGATAGTTCATTTTAAAAAAACTAGAAGAAACAAAAACAAGAAATATGAACAACGCAAAGGTCACGACTATTGAAAGCAAAGTCTGTTCGCTCCCTAACAACAATTTGACACCCCATGCAATCAATGTGGACAAAAGAACAATGATTGAAATCGTTTTGTATGGTATTATTTTAAGCACTGACACATGCAAAGAACGGGATATAATGAACATAAATATAATCACCCGCAACCATAAACAGAATACAGATACAACACATATTGATGCCACGGATCCAAAAATGAATACTACACAATATTCTAATAGGGCAAGGAGTATAAAATTAGCAAAATATACCACACCATACTCCCTTGTCTTATTTAAGGCAAGCAATAACGGATAACAACTTATTATCGAGAAGAAATTATTAAATAGCATTATGAAAAAATATCTCCCTGATAGCTCATATTGAGCCCCGTACAAAACAACCATAATCTCATCGGAAAATATGATACAATATATGATAAGAGGATATATTAGCATTACCGTTTTGCTTAAAACATTATTCCATATAGCTACTATTCCATTTACATCACTATTAGACAAGAGGCCATTTTTGCTAATCTTTGAATAAACTGGTAACAAAACTGTACTACAAGCTCCAACAACCATCCCAATAAAAGGTAATTCCATTGCACCATTTGAAAACTCCGCGAAAGATTCAGTACCAAAAAATCTACTTATAAAGAATTGATCGGTTGAATTTATTAGTATATTAAAAATTCCAGCACCCATAAGAGGCATGCAGAACTTTAATATGTCAGTAACAGAAATGGACGTCTGCTGTTTGCTGACATTCCTAAAGGGCCGATTCTTCAAATATAATGCTAATAGAAAGCTTAAAAATGAAGAAATAACAAATCCTAAAACCGCATTTTTATAACCTATCCCCCAAAATAGGACTGGCAAAGTTACACAAATGAACAACAACACCCGCGTTACCACAGAATAGATTGCGGCAATATAGGTTTCTCTGTAAGTTGCATATATTGCCTCTAAACCAAGGGTTGGCATCAAAAAAATCGGAACGGGGGAGAACATTTTTAATGCCGTTTGTAATTCTGGGTTTTTCAAAACATCAGCTATTATAGACGAACCCAAAAATAAAAGCAGTGAAAAAATCATTCCAGAAAACACAAATATTAGAGTCATCTTGTTTACAAAATCTTTTCCCTCTTCCTTGGAAATTCTTGAAAGAAAATACCCATAGGATTTTGGCAACCCTAAAGTAAAAACTGACAACAACGTTGTGTAAACATAAAACACCTGTTTATAAGTTCCATAATTGAACTTATCCATATAACGAGTAAGCACCATCGTGCTTCCTATCGTTAAACAAACAGCTACTAACTGGCCTGCTGCTATCCAAAAGGCCTGCATAGTATTGCTACTATTATTACGCAGATACATCATAGTTAAAAAAAACGTCTTAAAGGGTTGAAATAATCATCAGAAGTTAATGACCATTTTTCCAGAAAACAGCACACCACTAATAAGGTACAATACAACGAAAGCAGAACAAATCAATGGAGACGCCCTTCGGAATTGGTTCCGTCAGATACTGAAGATAATTCTTTCAAATCTTCACCACTGATGATATATTAATGTTTAAATCGCCAGCAAAGATAACTCTCACAAAATTGAGTCCTAATTTGAGTGCTTACAAGACGCTATCACTTTAGGTATACTTTCCAGCTAAGGCAATCTTCAAATCTTAAACTCTAATCTAAAAAGATCTTTTTCGCTATCTAATTTGTCTAAATCAATAGGTACATAATACTTGCTTAGCAGATTAAACTTGATTATTTTAAAAGTTCTACAATCCTCAAGAAAGAGTTGTAAAGCACGTTGCTCAGAATTCCGAATAATCTTTTGTATGATCGTATTAAAAAAATCTCCTTTATTCCACACAGCACCATCCGGAAGTTTTGAGGTATAATCATTACGCAGACGGAGAAGATATTTTGAGCCGCTATCGTCACCCTTTAATACAGTCGTTAACACCGTGGAGCATGCTATTGACATTTTATCGCGATAGCATCTCATATAGTTAAGAAAATACGCAGACCGAATCTTTGAGCGTATTAACTCAACAACAAGAGGAAAAGTCATACAGAAAATACTGAATAACGCAATTATAACTTTTGAATTATGCCCTATGACAAAGTTAATCTTAACAAGCATAATCATTGTCACCACAGACAAGAAAAGAAGAATCAAATATGCCCAAAACACCCATATCCATTTTTTCCATATTCGGCGTATAAAAACAAGACAAAAAAATGCACCGTTCCACAAGATAAAAGTCACCATTAGCTGATCATTATGAAGTTTATAATTTCCTACCCAGCAATACGCCAATAATATCGTTACTACAGAGACCAGCATAAACATTCCAAGTTTTTTTGTTCTTGCTATATAAGAATTTATGGACTTCTCAATTCCTTTCTGCAGATTATCAATACCATTTTGAGTTCCATTATTCCATACTAACGTACTCCACTCAGAATAGAAATCCTTAAGACCTTTGGTAAACTCATCACTCCAAAATAAGGACTGCACTAATTTATCAAAGCAAAAGGACAAATATACGCCTATAATAATTTGAAAAAATGGCACAAACTCTAACATTTCATCCTTATTTTATCAAAAACATCATTAAGTGTTTCACTCATTTCTGCATCGGAGAATGAGCCAATACCTAAAGCATTCTCACCTTTATACTCAAGACGAAACATATCATTGTCTCCCACCACAAACGAACCCAATAACATCTTCTCCGAAGAATTGGTTATTAGATTTTCATATGTTTCATCTGGAATAATTTTTATTAAACTTGTAAGATATTCTGGTTTATTTTTCGAAAAATCAGACGAGTTTACAAGTATACTTACATGAATATTTCTTTCCAATGCACACTTAATACTGCTTTCAACAACTTCATAATTGAATATTTCAATATTTTCATCAAAACATAGTGCCTTGAAACTTTTTTGGGACACATCCAAAATTGCTGAAACAAGACAAGCTGCATTATCTCGCCCAAAATTAAATATAATGTCAGGTAGTTTCTGTTGAGCAGCGTTTGCAAGAACAAAACGGTAACCATTCATTTTTTCGGGCAACTTATATGGTATTTGAGCAACTGTTTGTTTAACCTTGTTGTTTATATCAACACATAGTATATCGTTCATCGTTTATCACTCTTGATTGTCAAACTATCATAATTACTTCCCAGTGAAGAAATCCGTATGAATTCTATATCCACATCAAAGTTATCGAGAAGCATTTCCACAAATTTTGCGTGGGCTAAAGAATACATACGTGTTGTTGTTATCTGAGTGCTATTACCCAACATGCCGAACACTATATTATATTCATCCGAATCAGGATTTAAATAAGGATGTAACCAAAAACAATCCTTGAACTTATCATCGTTCATAGTATAATCCCCTTCTGAATCAACCGACCAAGGCACCATGTGTGATTTTACAGCATCATTGATCTTGTTCAAAAGAACTTGTTTATCCTTTGATTTTACAAATATCGCCATATTTAAAAAGTAAGTATTCGGTGAACACCGTATTGCATGGTCTCAAATCAAGCAGTAACTTTGCACGGCGGCATTGTCATTGCCTATTTTGAGACAAGCATAGGAGGTTTTGCCCTCCACCAGCTCATGCCAATGAGGAGTACACCTTGATTTTACTAAAATTTTAATTCATGTTTATCATCCCTCGTCTTCCCAAAACTCAGGAAGAAGAGTATAAAGTTTATCCTTGGGCGTCGTCTTTATGTTTTTCAGCACATAAGAGAGCCAACGCTCCGGATTTTTACCCAGTACCTTGCAAGCACCAAACAACGAGTACATCATCGCCGCCCGCCTGCAGGCATCCAAGTCTCGGCAGAACAAATAAGACTTCTTGCCCATCACCATGTCACGGATCAACCTTTCAGTATCCGTGTTGTCTATCGGCATCTCGGGGATGTCTATATAGTTGGTCTTCTCTGTATAGTTGCGCAACATATAATTCAACGCCTTATAGAAATTGGTGTCTTTTTGCTGTGTGCTAGGTCTCCGTAGAACGATATTGCAATTTGCATACTTCTGTCTCTTACTTCAATTTTTCCATCGTTGGATATGGCTTCAATGATGATACGCTTTTCCATCCTCTATCTGGTGCATTATGACCTCTGTGCAAAGTAGAACCAGCTGTCATCAATACATAGAATCCCATTTCAAGGAGTTGGTTGACCAACCGCTTTGAAGGATGCATTCCTTCTTCTCCCTTAGTACATGATATATAACAGGCTTGTCTCTCTCGTGTAAACTTTTTAAAAAGGTCGGGATGAAAATTATGGCGACTGCCATGATGGGGTATTTTGATAATGGTCACATCACTTATATCAATATCTTCTTTCTTCGCATATTCAAATGCTCTTGGCAAAGCACAACGACCAGCATCTCCAGTAAAAAGAATCTTCACATTGTCATACTCAAACATAAAGACAATACTCGACTCATTGATTTCTGTTGTCGAATCTTCATCCGCCCATTCAATTTGCCCCTTTACATATTTCTCCTCCATATCAGAAGAAAATGTTCTTGTTTCACTAAGTTCTGGAACATCTACTGCTTTATCTTTTGTTTTTTCAGAGTTGGCTATACATATATTGTAGAATTCTTTATCCGGACCGAGTATTTGCAACTTGGCATTTCCGAAATTACAAGTACCCAGACAATCAGTAGCATAATGGACTTTTGCGCCTTTGTCCTCTGCAGTTTTGATGAGATTTGCCAACTTATCAAAATCTTCTTTCAGACTTCTCTCAAGAGAGCCGTCTGTAATGCGTCCGTCCTTGAACCAAGTTCTATCCATCGTATGCCATGGAGCATTAAGAAGTAATGCTCTAACTTCTACTTCCTCATCCTCCATCAGTTTTACAAGTCCCGAAATGTGGTCGTTGTCTGGATGAGACAAGACCATCAGATCAATTATCAGCTTGCCTTCTTGCTCGCATTTATAATACTTTCTCAAATGACTTTTGACAGATTGAGCTGTTTCTGCATAACCGCCGTCAATGATAATCACTTTCTGTTTGTCTTTACCTTGATACAATTTACCAAAGCGCAACAAAATACAATCACCACTCTTTGTGCTTTCTGATACAGGAAGAAGGTCTATTTCCCATCCATCCTTGTTAAAGTTTTTTAGATATTCTTGTAAGCCAACCATATTTTTGTTTTTCTTTAATATCCTCAATTTTATCTTCGTCTTTCTTATTTACACTATGATGGACTCTCCTTCTCACAAAAGAGGTTTGCTTTCTATAAGAGAATGAAAACAATACGATTAACAATACTACATATACTGGAACGGCATAATTGGAATCGTTGAAGTCTCTAAACCATTGGGCCAAGTCTAAGCAATAAACAACCAATAGAGATACAAAAGTGGCAATTAAGGTCCTGTATGTATTGTTTTCCATAGACAGAATGTCAATTTTGGAATCCTGCTTAGATGCCTCGATATAATCTTTATATCCAGCAAATACGACCCAACAAAAGCCTTTGTATAACGGTTCTATGACAACAGAACCTATCCGACTCAATATCATTCCTGCTATATAATAGAGGAAGATTATGAACTCTACTCTATCATACAGAATTTGAATAGAGGTGAGTAAATCTATCAGATTGATGAATATGATACCCGGAAATAGGTAATTAAACAACTGATAGGATGATAATTTATCAAGAAGTTTTTCCATATAACGTATATCACCAATCCAGCGTCCCCACATTTTTTCAAGCAGTTACGCATATATGTGTTAGTACTCAATTTAGGGCATAGTCCTTTGTATAGGCACTTTTGTATGTGCCTATATATTGAGTTGTTAAAATTTCGCTTGATTGTTAACCATTACATACATTTTCTTCGCTCGACAATTTGAAAGCAAGTTTTTTTTGTTCTCACTTATCGAAATTGATAGCATATTGCTAATTCAATTTTGACAGGCTGCATGCAAAAAAGACAGCATACATAAAATATGTTCATCATGTGCTAGCATGAACGATTCCTGATGCCTCACTCTAAGATCGTATTCGCCTTGAAGCATAGTAACGATAAGCACTTGTATTTGTCAAAGAGAGAACCTATTCAATGAAAGAGAATGTCTCTTCAAAGCATACTCTACATTATTCTTTAGCTTCATAATTCCCAAATATCTCAACTTTTCTATCCTTACCCTCAGCTTTCAGGGTCTCATTTGCTGCCTTTATTGCTGACTCTGCACCAACATACAAAGCATAAAGGTTTTTATCTTGTGATGATTGGTACTCCTGCTTAGCAAGCTCTATCGTAGACAACAAGTAGTTTTCTGCGTCAACAAACGGCTTGACATGCTCGGGACGAATTACGGAATAGGGCAAAGCATCAAGAATTCTGAATGCTCCGATATAATCTTGGAGACTATAAAGGAGCGCGGTCTTTTGTGACTTTTCCATATTGTCTATTTTATTAAGTTTTTAATGAGATTTTCAAACACAATTTGTATCGAATATACGATAACACTAGAGTTTTACGCTCAACTCTACAAGCGTTTTGGTGATTAGCCACTTATTGCTTCCTCATCAGTTAGCCTTTCAAACGATCTAGCTCGTCCTGACAGATAGCTAAACGGGCATTGAAGTCAGAAGTAAGCTTCTCCCGTTCGTGGGCGTATGCCTCCTTCAACTTTTGTTCACGGGCTTCAAATTCTGCACGAATCTCAGCGACTACTGAGTGGCGAAGAGAATCCAAAAGGGTTGCGTCCCCCTTGGTTGTCATAAAGGAGATCATCTTCTGCATCAGGTCGTTTATTTGGTCTATCTTTTCGGATAGCTGGTTGTTCAGGGTTGAAGCCATAGCCTCCAGTTCCTCTATTCGCTTTTCGCGAGATAGAAGTTCTTTGCGAAGCTGCTGGTTTTCGGCTGCCCAGTCATGCGATTGCACATGAATCGTTTGTGTGGGTTTGTTTTTAGGTTTCATAATGGAGAGACACAAATAGCGTCGTTTACGTCTAATGGTTTGAGATCTTGCGGGGTAAGGATGGGTTGGCTGGCAAGCCGCCAAGTTTTTACATTAATCGCCGTTAATCAGACATTAATCTGTCGTTAATATTTTGGGATACCGTCATTCGGACGGTAATACGACATTGTTCCCCACCGCAGTATCGCTCTGCGCTATGCCGCCACTCGGATAGGGATATTACTTACTGACATAGGGAAAACAACTAGAACAACTAGTACAATAAAAAACAACGCCTTCGGCAAGGCACGGGAGGACAGAAATCCTGCTGCAAGGGAAACAACATGAACAAAGCTTCGCAAGGACCTTTTGCAATTTCCGTAAATTCATAACGATTATTTCTTTCTATAAGTTGACAAAATAGGGACGAGGAGGATCAAGTGCGGAAGTCTTTAATCCTCGGGTCCAGATAGTCGGCCATCCGTTCTATGTCAGCCTTACACCGTCTAGGGTCTCGCTGCCTGTTCCAGGAAGTAAAAGAGCGGCTATTGCTGTCAACAAAGTGATTGGTGACAATAATCCAATGGGCTTTTTTGCTCCCAGGGCACTGGATGAGGCCACGCTTCAGAAGGATCTTGATGAGATAGTAGAGATGTTGCTGAGTACCAGTCCATTTTACCTTGACAGAACTGGGGGTTCCCTCAAAAAGAGAGCAAAAGTCATCGGGCGTGGTGTTTTCATCTATCCATCCGCGCTGCTGCAAAATCTGCCGCAGGAAATCGATCCGCTTCCAAGCATCCTCCGAATTTTTATAGGTAAAAGTGAAGACTTCGTCAGTGACCTTCGATGCGGGAGTTTTGCCTTGAGGGCGCTTCTCTGCCTGAGCCTTATCTGTCGTGGCAGTATGATTGGCCAGTTCCTTCATGCGTTGTCGAAGGAGAGTCTTGACTTCTTCCCAGCGTGGGTCATCAACGCCATAGAGCAATTCGAGCAACATATCATATACAGGCCTGAGTTCTCCATACGTGATCGATTCCTCAAGACAGTAGCGGATGATCGTGTCGAAGTTGACTCTCGAACTGATGGAGCCTTTTAGGGCTGCTAATTCGGACAACAGGGTTCTACCGATGGAAAAGCCTGCGCCCGGAACAGATGCTGCCATCATCAAAGGACCATCAGAAGGGAGACATAGTTCTTTGACGACTTTGGCAACCGACTTGACTACTTGCTTGGCTACTTGAGGAAACGTGGGTTCCGAGATTATTTCTGAGCGCAACTTGATACTTTCAGACACCGATTCTGAAAGCACATCTGCTTTTAGCAAAGCATTGATTTGAGCCGAACTGGCATAGCTTTTAGAACCTAGGCAGTAGGCCTTCTTGGCTTTTTTATATCCCAAGCGCTTGCCGCCTGGGGTGTTCTGACGATAGTCTTCCCGAAACGTAGCAAGTTGGATGGGCGTTCCCTGCGCATCGACAACGAGGAAAGGGTTGCTGGGCTGCTCGAAATATATCTCACCGTCTCCAATGGCATAAAGGTCACGGATATAACCAGCCAACATGGGAGCATCGCCCTTCTCCTGCAAGTGGGTATAGATACCGGACATGACCAGCGCTGCATCATTAGGCGGCAAGGACCTCCGAAGCCTTTGGCTTAATACCTTGACAGCTCGTTGCGGTGCCGGCGTGCGAGTCAATTTCCTTGCCAATGCGACAGAGCTGACCATTTTTCCATGAATAGAACGAGGGCTTAGCAACGTACATTGGGTGGGAAAATCAGCCTTTCGGCATACATAAACTTTCGGCATATCTTTCGGCATTGGAGAATTAATTTCAAAAAACTTGCTCAACTCGTTGTAGCCTCATTAACAGGCAATTGCAAATCCACTCTATCCATCTACTGAGCGCTTTTCTTTCGGCATTCGGCTCAAAACACCTGTATCGCCGAAAGTTTTTGCAGCGTATTATAGGAGCCCTCGACAATAGAGCTACTCCTGGTCAACAGTTTTATCAACTTCAAAAACTTTCAAAGCAATGAAAAAAAATCGCAGTCCCACCAAGTCCGCAGAACGACGGCTAAACAATTCGATTACGTATCGGTCTCGTATCGTTTCCGTATCGATCTCGTATCGTCCTCCTATCGTTCTCCTATCGTTCTCGCTTCCGGAAGCGGAAA
>ENA-OPEN01000017-OPEN01000017.1-human-gut-metagenome-genome-assembly--contig:-NODE-17-length-60858-cov-5.406575_pt1 | contig 60858 bp, 104 predicted proteins | sample MGYA00241298_ERZ501530 | MGnify/ENA primary metagenome ERZ501530 (study PRJEB25962, sample SAMEA2042386) | human gut metagenome | biome: human gut; feature: human-associated habitat; material: faeces... | reverse complement strand
GTCTGTCTGTCTGTCTGTCTGTCTGTCTGTCTGTCTGTCTGTCTGTCTGTCAAGATTGTGTTGTGGTAATGTGCCGTTGTCAATAAGCTGTTTTATCAGCTTGTCAGCCTTTTCATTGTTAATGTAATACTTTTCATCTACATTATCCTCGAGATAGTCTTTTAACTTCTTTTTGAGTGGTATGGGCTGTGGGAAATGGTAATTGTACTCGCCCAGGAATGAAAACATAAAACATCTTTCACGATTTTGCGCTACACCATAATTTTTAGCGTTCAAGTCTTGATAGTAATTTGTGTAACCTAAGCTTTCAAGGAAATCTAGCCACTTCCTAAAGTCAGGCATATTATCCTGACTATGTACTTGTGGCACGTTCTCCATGAATAAAATCTGTGGCAATTCTCCGTTGCTATCTCTGATTTCTGTTAGTATTCTCTCAACTTCCCACAACAGACCGCTTCTTGTACCGCTGCCCTTAGACATTCCGGCTTGTTTTCCGGCAACTGATAAATCCGTACAAGGGAATGAGTAAGTAAGTAAGTAAGTAAATGCATTTGTGTCGCAGATATTCAAATCTTCTGCATGAACCTTAGTTATATCCATTGTAGGAAAATCTGTGCCATGCACTGCGTTATAGCTTGCTATGGCATACTTATCAAACTCCACAACTCTGTAATGCTCAAATTTAGCGCCTATTCTCTTTAGTGCCATTGCCTGACTGCCGTAGCCGGCAAATAATTCTATCAAGCGGATAGGCTTTGTTATGCTAATTGGTTCTCTTGTGAAGTCAAATATGCTCATTTGATTATCACAAGAGTAATTGTCAAAATTCATTTTCTCTTACCAAAAGGAAACCTCGGTTTTATGTCGCGACAACCTATTCCTTTCTGATAAATTAATTAATGTTTAATATTTTCACTACACCACTGCTCTTGTATCTCATCATCGGTCTTATCTCGTCCGTGAATGTCGTACCATGCAAGCACTACCTCTGTCAGACCGATTATGCCGAATACTATCAGCGCAGTGTATACTACTGTTGTTATGCTGGTCATTCTGCATCTCTCCAGTCTAATTTTTGACCGCAATTCCAACAAAACATTGTATTCTGCCGTTCGTTCATGTATTTTTCTAAACATGCATTTCCACAAGTAGGACATGCATAAGCATATACTCTTATTAACATACCTCTGTACGAATCGGTTTTTCTCGGTTTCTTTGGGATTTGCTTTTCAAGTGCCTTAATCGCCATATCAATAGATTCTTGCAACATCACATAGCCACTTGTTGGCTTATTACTTTTAAGACATTCAATAGCTTCTGTCTCATTTTCTATAAGTCTTTCACTTTCTGTCATGTTATCCCTCGATTCCCGCAGTTTTGCTGTAAAGTCCTAGCTTTTTCATTTTTTTAAGAAAAAGCTTCATTTCATATCCTGTAAGGCCAACACAAGTGTTTCCAATCTTCTTTTCGTCCATCAAGTCTCTGTCATACGACTGTAAAATATGACGGCCTGAAGCTTTATGCCAAATGTCAACGCGCTGCCAATAATTGTACTTTGTATTGTAGCGTTCATATTGAGCACCATGCTTATCTTCACAGATTTTGTTGAATCCAATCTCTTTTAATTTTTCGTCTACGTTTTTAAATATTCTCATATTCTCTCCTATTCTGCTTCTGATTTAAGCCAATTTAATATACACTTCTTACATACCCCTACATTATCTGCATAAGGGCACTCGTCTATATGCATAACTTCAAGGCAACTATTAAATAATGTATCAGCTAACTCTTCATCCGACATATTCCTTATCCTGTCGGCATTGGTGTGTTTGCTATCACATCTGCAACAAGGCTCATTATCTCTTGAATTGCTGTTGCGCCGGCAGTTACAAGTGTGAACATCACCAATTCCACCTCTTAATTCAGCTAATTTGTTGCAAAAATGCCTGACATATTCATCTGTAAATTCGCCATACTGTCTTGTGGCTTTATCGAATGTATAAGTAGCATTCATTTCTGCCAATTTTTTTATCTGTTCTTTATTCATTTTCTCCGCCTCTCAGCCCTTTCAGTTTTGCTTCTGTTTCTGATTTTGCTAAGTCCATACCGGCAAGGCATCCACTTGCGTATGCTTCCTCGTAGCACCTATCTATTGCTTTGTAAAATTCATCACAAAACAATTCTGTGAGAGGGCATTCTGAACACTTGTAATTCTCGTGGTAGCATGAGGAGACAGTCCATCTTTGCTCGATTTATCGTAATCTGTATTCTGTTTAACGAATTTTCTAATGCTATCAGAAACAAGTTGCCTGTCTTTCGTGAAGAATATCTGTTGATTCGCAAGCTCCCAACAAATTCTATCTGCCGTATTCTTACAGATATTTATCTCGTGATTCGTTCGCTTATATACCTCTCCTGTTATGTCTGATATAATGCTTTTCTTAAAGCCAAAGGGTGTTGTAATAAACTCGGGGATATATTTATCCGGAAGAATTCTCATAACTATAGGCGAGAAAAGCCATGAATTTTTAAAATCGCAAATAACCTCTCCTGTGTAATCTCCCTTGATTCCAATCAAACTGCTATAACTCATACTGTTTCCTCCTTTCCGCCTTGCTTTACAATCTCAATTGCATCTTTCAGCACTTCAACCGCTTTTCTTTGCTGAAATTCTTCTGTTATCGTTCCATTTTTCTTTTCATATTCTATACAACACTCATGCGTCTGTATCTTCTTTTCCAACTGCTCCACAACCTTGTCTACATCGTAAGCGGTCGGGTATTCTTCTAGTAAATGCAATACTGCATTTGTATTTACTAAAGTTCCATTGCTTAAAGTAACCGATTTTAAATCTTTCTTTAGTGCATCTGCATCAATTAGTCCCATTCTTTGCTCCTTTCCCGTAATCCGGCATGTGCTTAAATCTCTCATATGCCTTATCGTCTCTGCGTTTTTCCATGTAGGCTTTCTGCCTATCGTCTCTCATCTGCTTTATATGAGCATTTTGAGTACTGTCGTTATCCCATGCGTAAGTCATTAATCAATCACCTTTATGTACCTTTCATCAACGTAATTAACTTCATCAGCAAGGCATTGCGCCACCTTTGGTAATGTCAGACCGAATTGATTAAATTTATACAACGTGTCGATTAAGTCCCTAAATTCTGCGATAAACTCTTCAATTTCTCTAACCGACAATTTAAACATCAGCTTAAGTGCCGTACACGCTAAAGCCATGTAACTGTATGCCGTATCATTTAAAAGCTGTCTCGTGTCATTTATTGTAAGTGGATTATTCCTTTGGTAAATCCTAATCAACTGTTGCATTGGGATTAAATTAATCTCTTTTTGCACATCAATGCCGTATCTCACTTTCAAAAGTTCGGCAAGCGTTTCGGTTTTCATTTCATTTTCAGTCTGTGCCCTTTCAAGGTACTCATTTATGGTTCTTTCAAGCCTTACAATGCGCTTATTACCAAATCCATGGTGCAAATACAATACATAATAGCCTAAATCCATAAAGTCTGTGAAAGACCGCCTTACGAGCTTTCTGCGGTTATTGCTGTTTTTCAGCGTAACTTTTTCGCACTTTGTCCATGTAAAATCCGGCTCTTTGTGCTTTTTCTTTGGTTTCAGTTTGTTGCTCATATTTCTTCATTCTTTCTTCAAGTTCTCGTTTTGCCCTGATAAAACAGGCTTCTGTAGTTTCTTCTGCGACTTTTACAAGCTCTTTACCGCGCCACCGGATAGTTATTTTCGCTTCTTTGCTGTTTGTTTTGTAAATCATTTGCAAGTCATATTTCCTTTGCAGTGGTCGGTAAAAATCGTAAAAATCTTTCAAGGTGTCCATTGCGGACTCCTTTCTTTCATCTTCTGCCGTGCCAAGTTTGCCTTTTCACAAGTCGCATTCTTAACGTTTTGCTGATAGTGTTTTTCGCAGACCTTATATCCGGGTTTTACCGGATTATCGCAGAAAAAACATAGTCCTTGTTCATATCTGCCGGTTCTTTCAGGCATTTTAACGTGCGCTCTTCTCATTGTTTCCCGACAAAATGTGCAAGTGGTATGCCCCGGGTCTGCTTTCCTTTTGCGACAGCGTGTGCATATGCCATTTTCCTTGTCTTTTTCGTATCGTGCTTTTCGCCATGCCTTTTGTCGCTCATTGTATTTTTTTACATCAGCAGCACGTTTCTTTGACGCGGCTTCGGCTGATTTCGCCCTACACTCAATACAGCTTTTTTCGTCACCATACAGCAAGTTCTTGCCACATCTAGGGCAAACACCAACTGCCTGTAATTTTTTATAAAGCTCTCTGCCATATGCTGTGCGTTTGCTGTTACATGCCGTGCAAACCACACCTTCTCTATCAAGTGGTTTTCCACAAAGCACACAAAGGTTACTGGCTTTTCGTACTTCATATCTTTGCCTTGAATACTTGTCTTTTATCATTTTTCGCTAGGAGTAAAGCCGGCTTTAATTGTGCGCACAAACCTCTTTACCTCCTATCTTTTCATCTGCTCGATACGTTCCTTAATTTCTTTTGGCATTGGAATGCCTTTAATTGGCTTATTTTGGCTTTTATTATCTTCAAGCGATAATTTTATCGCCTGTTGATTTTTAGAGCCGATTTGAGCCGAATACGAGCTTTTATTGGCACTTTCAATCAATGCCTGTATATCCTTTGGCATTTTTTGATATTCCTTATCTCGATTAACAACCGTCCTGTAGGTTCTCATAAAGTTTGACTGTACTACGTTTTCAATACTCTTGCTGTCCGTCAATGCCCAGTTCCGTAAGTTGTCAGGACTTCCGACAGCCTTTTGTACGAGTGGTGGTAGCTTGTTAAATTCTTCAACTGCACCATAATAGCCATTTCGCAGTGCCCTGCTAACAAGGAACCATGCTTCCATTTCGTTAAGCTCCTGTGGGGATTGAACCTCATGCAGCTTGCTAATTAGCTGTCCGATGCTCGGTGCAAATCCGCTTGTATCGGAATGCACGCAAGCTTTCAATGCCATAGAAATTTGTTGGTAGCTGTATTCTTCCAACATCATATTCCACACATCTACTGTCTCGGATAAATTGCTCGGCTTGTAATTGGGGTAGCAATCACACATTATGCGAATGATTTTAACTGTTTCTTCTCTCGTCAAGCGTTACCACCCGCCTCTAACTTTAGCCGTCTTGACATCTCGTCAATCTCTTCCTCTTCTAAAATAGTAAAAGCATATAACTCCTTCATGGCTTTTACAGTATCGTCAACGGCTTCATTGTAACCAACTGCATATCCGTGGTTATATCCGGCTTGCCTGTTTTCATTCAACATCTGTGTTTGATTGTGCTTAAGCAACCTTGCCTCATCTTTGGTCAGCCACTTTATCCATTTACCGCACTTATTGCAATACAGACCTACTTGTGTACCTTTTTCCTCGATAAACCCATTCACAATTCCACATTTATTACAAGTTATTGTCATTTATTATCACTCCTTTACACATTGTCCCAATCAATGGTGCCTTTGTTAGCTGAATGTGGCTCATTGTCCTTTAGCGCAAACAAGCCTTGCCAACAATGGTCTACTGACTGATTAAGAATTTTAACGGCTAAATCATTATCACCCTTTGAAAGTCTCTCGATAGTGTTCATAGCTCGGTGTAATGCCATTTCGGTGCATATTGGCTTTTTTATTTTTTTCCTCATTGTCAGATATTCCTGAAAAGCACTCTCAAGCATTGCATCATCAGGGTAGTAGACAGTTTTCTTTTTAGATATTGATTTATCAATATCTTTTTCTTTTATATCCTTATCTTTACTATCCTTAACTATACTATTCTTATCTATACTTACCTTACCTATACTTTCCTTACCTACGGATACATCTTGTATACATTTTGTATCCATTTTGTTTACATCAAGCGTATATGCCTTATTTTTCTTTAACCCCAACATTGATTTTTCTTCAACATAATCAGTAGGTCTGTATCTGTCAGCTTGTATGTAATTGTGCATTTTCCAATGCTTAATCACAATTACACCACTTTCAAATAAGAGCACAAACGACTTTGCAAGCAATAGTTTAAAATCATCATCGGAAGCGCCACACATTCGCTGTATTTTCTTAGGATTATTAACAAATCCATCATCGTCAGCATTCATGGATAGGTGAAAGTAAAGCATTTGAGTACTGCTCGGCATATCGAGAAAAGCGTCACTTTCAGTTATTTTCTTAGCAAACATTCTACGTTCTGCCATTTAATTAATCTCCTATTTTCTTCAAGTTTCGGTTGATGTATTTTAATCTTTTCCCACGTGGTTTATATTGTTATACCTTTTTCTCAACGTGTTCTGCACCTTGTTCATACCCTTGAAGCCACCGACAATAAAAGCTATCTCTGCTCTATTTTCCGTTGCCTTTGTTTCTGCTTCCATATCGTGTAGTCCGTACTCTACTTGAATAATTTCATTTGCAGTAATTCTTTTCAGAATTTCTTCACATTTCTTTTTACTTAAAATCTTCATTCCGAATCACCTCGCTTTTAGGCTAAATAATAACCTTTGCTCTTTGCCTCTGCATAATCATCTTCTGTAAGCAAAACTTCTTTCTGAATCTCTTTGTTGCCATAACAATCGACATCACATACAACCTTGAAAAATAGCATTCCATTCTTCTCGATAGCTTCTTCGTGAGTTATATTTGTTACATAGTGTTCAAGTAAATTCATTCCGAATCACCTACTTTCTTTGAGTTTTAGTTAATTAAACCCTTTATATGCTTTTTAGCTCTTTCAAATAGCTTATCGTGAATGTAGGTCTTGATATCGTTGTAACAATCTTCGCATACGTCACTTATCACTGTCTTTTCATTAACATCGGGATAGCCTCTTTCTACGTAATCACCAGGGTAAATATCGAAACCTGTTATTTTATAACAATTGCTACAAAATTTGCCACAAACATCACATTTGTATGCTTTACTCATTCTGAACCACCCACTTTCAATAAATCCATAAACTTTTCATACTGTTTCTGCGATATTTTGTTGCACTTCTTATCGTCTCTAATTTCGATTTTAAGGTGCTTTTCTGCGATAGACGATAATTCCCTCGCTAACACCTTTTTGCCTTGCTGTATGCCGTCTCTGTAGCCTTTAGAGGGTTTAAATTCATTTATCTTCTCTTTCCCCTCTCCTTGACCGCCAGCCGTCTTGTTATATCTGCACTGATAACCTCTTTTTGTGTATTCCAAAATCCAATATTGCTCCATTTCGTCAAGCTTGTCTTTCGGATAGTACATAACATTCAACTTCCAACCATAAGGATTTTTTTCACTATAAAATCCTCTTTTCTTGATTGATAAATCTATGTGCTGATAGCCTGTCAAGTGCGATATACTGCGTTCTAAGCAATCTACGCTTTGACCGATATAAAAGTACGATATTCCGTTTTCATCAGTTCTAGTGTAGAAGTAAATACCACTTTGATTCTTCATATCGGGGCAAGCGTTTAATATGCGTTCTCTGTTCTTACTTTTTATGGCATATAATTGTTTATAATTTACACTTGGCATTTCTCTTACCTCCTAATATCTAAATCTCGTAATATTAGTATCGTCAGACCAACAGCTAAATGTTTTATTTTCACCGTATGCTTTGACGCTTACTGTAGCTCCGTCCATTCCATCAGCGATAAAATCATCATTGTAATTGGTAGAGTAAAATGATGTATGTGTTGTATCGTATTCTTTCCACGTTCCATCGGCTTTTGCGATACGCACTCTGTAAGACGTAGCATTTTCTACTTTCGTCCACTTGACTGCTACGTGACTGTAGTTAAAATACCTTAATGCACTCTTGTAGTAAGATGCATACTCCACTGTCGGTGTACCGAGAATGCATTTCTCGAGCCAATTTTTTACGGCGTTGTTGATGGCTTCTTCTAAAGCACCGCCCGGTTGAAAATTAATATCTGGGATTTTAACAGACGGCGGATTAAGTGGTGGTGTACAGGCTGATACTGGTACAGCATTAAAACCCGCCATTGCAATCACCATAGCTATTATTGTTCTTTTTATTGTTCTTTTCATTGTTTTATTCTCCTTTAGTTTGTTTGCATCAATTAATTTCATACTTCCACCTCTTTAATTAAATGGTAATTCCCCGTCAATACCATCAGGAATTGACATAAAGCCATCATCGGGTTTTGGCTGTGGCTCTGCGCTGCTGCCACTTGAATTTTTACTATCGCAAAATTCCAACTTAGATATGTTGCAATCATTGGTGTAGACTGTGTTTCCGTCTTTATTTTTGTAACTGCCTGTAGTCCACTCACCGATAACTGCTATCTTTGAACCTTTAAATACGTGCTTTTCGACTGTTTCAGCAATCTTGCCAAAAGCCACGCAGTTAATGAAATTTGCCTTATCGTCTTTCTTCTTAAAATTCTTGTCAACGGCAAGTGTAAATCTTGCTATTGCCATTGCATTTTCACCCTGTGTGTATCTAATATCCGGGTCTCTAGTTAATCTGCCGATTAATGTTACAATATTCATTATTTTTCCTCACTTTCTAATAACTCTTTATTGTCAAAAATGTTGCCGATAACTTCAATTTCAAAACCCTTAAAACTCCATAAATCCCACTTGACGCCGATTGAAAATATATCTGATTTTACGCAAATCCAAGAGAACTGATAATAGTTATTCTGCCAAAAGGCTTTATAACAATTACCATGTTTATCTCTGACAATATCATTCTCCCAAATCAGTTTACCTGTCTCGTCTTTCAAGCCTGTGCATTGGCAGATTGTAGATGGGTTAACTCTGTACCAATTTTCAAATCCAAGGTTTCCGTAACCCTGTCCAATATGTTTTGTAAACATATTACTATTCTTGACAGGAATTATAATTGATTCCCATCCATCTGTTGCATCACAGCTTTGAATAAGATTACCTTGCACCCATTCTCCATTATCAAGCCTTTTGGCTTTGAATAAGTATCTATCTTCCATATTCTCTCCTATTCCGCTTCTGATTGAAGCCAATCTAAAATACATTTCTTGCACGTCCCTACATTATCTGTGTAAGGGCACTCGTTTATGTGCATAACTTCAAGACAGCTATCAAATAATACATCCGCTAACTCTTCATCCGACATATTCCTTATCCTGTCGGCATTGGTTGCTTTCACATAAACAAGTTCAAAACACTCATCACGCCATTTCAATACATTATCAATATTGAATGAACTGTAACCTACCTGGTAATAATCTTCGCCAACTTTTTTGTACTTGATTTCGTAATATGGATTGTTGTCTATCATTCTTACGATAATTTCCAGAGATGTAACTTTGTTTTTTGTATCATCATTTTCTGAAACTTTGCTATCACATCTGCAACAAGACTCATTACCTCTTGAATTACTGTTGCGCTGGCAGTTGCAGTTATTGTTACTATCCTGTATTTTCTGCTCATTAACCGCCTGTATTACCCATGCTTTTTCAATTAATCCCATTTCAGATGGAATTTTTAATAATTCATTCTTTAGCCTTGACTTACTAATTAAATCATTCATTTTCTCTACCTCTCAATTCTTTTAAACATTTCTTGCGCTCCTGTCTAAACTTCTTGGAATACTTAGTTAAAATTTCTTTGATGGCTATTTCGTTGATTTGTGACTGCCCTATTGGGTCAACAACATATCGATTTTCTAATAACAAGTATTGAATAATAAAATGACGAAACTCTGCATCACTCATTCCAACACCATAGATATTTTCTTTATCTTTTCTTGCTGAATATTTCTCTTTGAAAAACTCACTAATTGTCATTCTACACCTCTCAATTCTTTCAGCCTCGCTTCTGCTTTTTCCTCTGTGGAAAAATACTTGCAATTTTCCTTGTCAATATCCTCAATCTCGTATATCGCAAGTTCTCTTATAGGTCTTTTCATAACCATTGCATACTTGGGATTGTTTATATCAACAATGAAATACACATCTTTGCAAGGCAATTTAACAAGTTTTCCCTGTTCCTCTAAGTCCTCATAGGCTTTCAGTGTTTCTCTTAAATTTGCCATAGCCCACAAATTACGATAGAATAGTGCAATTAGACCACGGACATCCGAAAATGTGTCTATTGCCAAGTTGTCTAATATTTCCTCGTCAAACTCCGTGTTGCTTATTGGCATTTCATCTTTTGCTAGTGTGGCCATAAGGTTCCTCGCAAAATCTCGTGCGTCCATGTCCATCTCGTAATCTCTATACCTTGCGTTACGTTTATCATCTGCATAACAGCTATTATGTGCCAGCTCAATCATTGACATATCAGATGCTTCTTTGTTACTTGTTAATCTCTCCATTACTGCTCCTTTCTAAAATGGGCACTCATTAGGATTTAATCCCAACCCTTATAAAGACTTTCAGATACTTCAATCGCTCTGCTATCTAACTCATTTAAAGCCCTAATCAGCTTTAATTTTGTTTCTCTGCAAGGGAAATATCCGTACTTTGCATATCTCAACATTCTCTCAAATGTACTCATAGGAAATGGAATTTTATCATCAATGACAAGCCTTTTAAGATGTAAATGTTCAAAAAACTTATCATCATATATAACCCTGTATTCAATATGAGTTTCAGCCTTATCACCATTATCAAAAGGCATCTCTTCTACTTCTGCCCCTGTTTCATCTTCAACCTCTGCTTTGTAGTAGGCAAATTTAGTGATAGAAAAATCAAATTGACTTATAATTTCCTTTGCTGTTCCATAGATTTTACTGATTAGCTCAAGCCTTATTCCTGTTTCTTTGTGAACATAAGCCTTTACATTGTCGTTTTCATATAAAAACTTATACTCGGCTTCATCTTCTGAAACAGTATCTTCCATTGTTCCATCAGTATATCCGGCTGTCATGCTATCAAAGTAATCAACTGCTTCCTCTCTGTCTCCCTCGTGTTGAAAGAATATATCAAGGTCTTTCACTTTCTCTTGATTAAAAATATTTTTGAAGCAACCGCCACATATAAACCCTTTATGCCCTTCCATAAATTTATCAAGCCAATTTAACATCCAGTAGTTATCTCTATTTTCTCTAATCAAAACGGACATTCATCTCCTTTCCTTAAAACCCATTCCTTGTTGCGCTCCGCAACATCTACATTCGCCCCACAAGCGACTTTTTTCATCTTCTCGATGAAACTATCTCTATCAGAATTTTCACTTGATAGATGGCACATTATGACGTTCTGCAAGCTGTCTGAATAATTCGCCTTAACAAAATCGCAAGCCGTGTCAATGCTTAAGTGACCTCTGAATACGTGATTAGCTTTGCCTGTGTCTCTGTCGATTAAATCCTTGTCATAATTCACGCCTAAGAGAATGTGGTTTATGTCTTTAAACTTCCACTTGACAACCTCACAATCGGTTATGTAAAGCATTCTCCCCATTTCCTTGTGAGTAATCAGAAAGCCATATATCGGACAAGGTTCACCATTTGCATTTGTGTGCGTCCAATTTCCGTCTATTGTTGTCAGGTCAAATGCCTTAACTTTAAAACCGCCAAATGGTATCGTGTGATAACGATGTATGCCCTCGTGTTGTGCGTATTGTATATATGGTGTATAAATTGGTATTCCCATTGATTTAAAATCGTTCAATGACCTTGAATGGTCGTCAATAATGCTCGTGTGAAATAAGGCAACCTACTATATTTTTTACATTCCAATCACACATCTTTTTTATGCCTTTAATTCCCATTCCCACATCAAGAATAAGTGTTTCGTTTTGTGACATAAGAGCGTAAGAATTTCCTTTACTTCCAGTTCCGCAACATTTCAATTTGAGCATTACATCACCTCGCTTTCATCTGCAAGTTTCCAAATATATCCGCCCGCCTGTTTTCTAATGCTGCCTTTATTATTAAAAGGTTCTTTATTGGCTACTTGTAAAATATTTCTCCGACATATTCCTGTCATCCTACTTGCAACTTCTCCATTTACATATGTAGCGAGTAATACTCCATCCCTAGTGTATTGACATATTTTTCTCGGTTTCTCATATTTGTTATAATTAACAATTCCTGTAACCACTTGCGGATGTGTTTTTTCCGTTTCTTTTCTGTGCCTCTTTGGATGAATATATTCCAAATTTGAAACGATATTGTTTTGCTTATTTCCGTCTTTGTGGTGTACTTGATATCCTCGCGGTCTGTCTCCTATAAAATGTTCTGAAACCAATTGATGTATTGCTATTGACTTCTTTTTGCCAGTTACAGAATTTCTTAAAACAATGCGAAGATAATCTCCTGCTGCATTTTGATTTGATAGAATATATCCGCCCTCTGTCTTTTTAAAACTCTTTACTCTTCCGTAATTGGAAATCTGATATTGCCCCTCAAAGCCTTTTATCCACTTCCATTCTTCTTCCATTCGCACTCACACCTCGATTTCATCATCCTGTGGGAACTGAAAAACAATATTTCTATGGTAAATTCCATGTGTAAATTCTATGGCTTCATTTATCCATGCTTCCCTCAACATTTCCATAGCCTTAATTGCCTTTGCTTTGGTGGAATATTCAGCCAACTTTGTGCCATTCGGTGATGATAAATTGTGGCAATAGATATATGCTACTTCTACATCTTCATATTTCCCACTAGCTACAGATAATGAAAAATAATCATAAGGAACATCTATTTTTCCGTCCTGTGAAATTACTCTCATATCAGTCCTCCTCACTCTGCATGAACGGCGGCAGTTCCTCTGACTGCTTGTCGGCTGTGTCTGTAGGCTCTACATCAATTATGTCGCTCTCGTTAAAATCTACGCTATTTGCGTTTTCTTTGATTTCATCAGCAACAACCTTTTCTGTATCAAGTTTTACATCTGATACATTTTGAAATTCCTCTTGTGCATATAAACCTTGAAATCTATCTGGAAACGCTTCTCTTAAGGCCTGCACAACAGCTACTTTTCTAATCATTGTGGCTGGCTTTTTCGCCCATTGGCTGTTAAGCGAACCATCTTTTTTTCTTCCTGCATACTCATCAAAACCTACCGACTGATACTCGTCCTCTTTTCCGTCAATAAAGATTTTCGCCCAGCCACCTACGATAGTTTCGTTAGGTAAAACCATTGTTCCCTCTCGCTCTTCAACAGCTCCGTCCTTTTTAATTACAATAATTCCTGCTTTCTTTCCCTTATATCGTGGGTCCGCATTGGCTCTCTTTGTAAAAACGTCTTTCCCAGTAACTATTGTGGCTGGGTCGTTGCTTCCATACTTAATAAGGTATGCTTCTCTCAAAAACGGATTTAAGTGCTGGTATCTGCATAATGACATAAACATCATTACTTCTCCGTCAGATACATTGCCACCGCCACTTACAAGGTATCTTTTTATCATTGTTGGAGAAATTTTTACCATTTCCCCATTTGATTCATACTCAACTATCTGTGTATTCTCTGCCATAATTAATCCTCCTAAATCTCATTGAAAACCTGAACTGCAAACAGTTCATTAGGTGTCTGCTTGAATAGAACTCCGTCAGATATGACTGTATACATATATCCGTCATACTTAAGTTCTACGGTATGTTTCTTACCGCCCATGTAATAATTTCTCTTCTTAATACTCATTGCTATACCTCCTATAATCCAAGTAACTTTTTAATCACTTCTCTCATTCTCTCGGTTTCACCACTCAACTGCTTCTCGCTTTTATCAGCAAGTCTAATCACTATTTTGTACTCTTCCTCTGAAACTGTCTCTTTAAGCGCACGTAAAACAGTAACCGCCTCTGCCATAACATGGCTTTTTATACCTATAAATGTAACTTCTCCGTCTTTTGCTTTAATCATTTCTGTTCCTCACTTTCTTCAAACTCTTTCAACTGTTCTGCTAACTTCTTACACTCTTCTGCTACATATTCTTCTGTGCGAACTATCGTGCCGTCAATGCGAAATCTATCTTCACACTCAATCTGCATAGCAAGGCGCTCTCTGTAATTAGGAAATCTCTCATAAGCGAGTTCAAGTTCTTTTGCGTCATCGCAATGTGCGCAATCAAATCCAAACCACCATAAATCACTTTCTATTGGATAGTTTGAATTTTCTCCGCCATCCGCAAAGGTAATACCGCCGTGGCATTGAAAATATGCTTCAATTCGTATTCTTTCGTCTTCATCAAGGCAAGCTCCAAGCAAAGGAAAAATACCGCTTATTTTTCGGTCTCCAACATCCGCTTTCTTAATTTCAAGATAGTCTGAATACTCTTTACCATATAAAGGGTGGCTTTTAGGAATGCCTACATATCCGCACCTATGCCCCATCACATTGAATGTAACGACACATTTATATCCTGCGTGTTCAAACTCTTGTTCTACAACATATCTATCATTCGCCATATCACACCGCCTCAATCACAAGCTCTTTGTCCTGTGTGTGCTTTAACAAGATTAGCTGATTATCAATCTGTGGTATTCTCCAATCGTCAACGCTCTCTGTATCATCAATGATAATCGGGAAATTAACGTTTGCCACTTTCTGAAAAGCTCGGCACACGTCAACCTCAACTAACATTCTTGCACCATGGTTGAGATTTCTTGCATATGCTTCGCCGTTGTAAACAAAGTCGCAGCACTCCTCGGTATCACCATTTAAGAGCGGTCTAAACAGCTTTGCTGTGGCAAAATCCAAGTACTTATTGACGTCAGCCTGTAAGAGTTCGTTTCTCTTACGTGTAAACTCTTTCAGCAAATCAAGTTTTCTCTCCCAATCGGCAATTTCTTGATTGAGGTCGGTTCTCTTTGTTTCAAGGTCAGCTATACTATCGTCTATACGCTTGTTATTTGCTACACCAAGCTCAATCTTGGTGTTGACTGATGAAACTTGCCTTAACAGTTCGTTTCGCTCGTTTTTAAGCTTTCTGATAAGCTCCGATGTATCATTTTCATCTGCAAGAGCTTTCTCTTTTTCCTCGATTTTAGCTTTAAGTGCCTGATACTCACTGTTACCTGTCATATCAACATCATTAGGTGCCATTCCAAGCTCTTTAGCGATGTTATCACGTTCAAACTTGTCAGCAACAGTATCACGCTTTTCTGCCAGCTCCTTAAGTTCTGCTTCAAGGTCAGCTATTTCTTTCTTCTTATCCTCAATAGCCTGTTTAAGTTCCTTGCTATCGTTTGACAGTGCATCTCCCTTATCTTCAAGCTCTTTAAGCTTCTTCAATTTTTTATCACTAAAATCAGTTCTCAAACTCTCTATTGTATCTTCCGGCAATCTCTGACCGCACATCGGGCAATTAACACTGCTTTCATCAAAGGAAAGTGCCTTTGTTTTTTTCCAGTCAGCACGTACCTTTTCTAAGTCTCTTGCGCAATCTTCAATCTCTCTTTCGGAGTTTTTAATGCCTATCTTTCCGGTCCTTATCATCGACTCTGTTTTGCGGATTGAAACATCGAAGCCGTCAATCTGCAACTGTAGCTCCATGCGTTTTTTCTGATTGTCAGCATTGGCTTTTCTTTCCATATCAGAAAGCTCAAATTTAAGGTTCATAATGTCCTCTGTAGCTTTCTGCTTACATTCTAAAATCTTGTTATAGTCGGACAGCTTATCTTCAATTTCCTTAAGCTGTGGCTCGTATGTTTTCTTTTCAAGTTCAAGCTCTGCAAGGTCTGTATACTCATTGGTGGAATGGATTGTATCAATCCTTGTTGAGATTTCGTCTCTTTCCTTAACAAGTCCTTTTGAGCCATTCCTACCGCCGGTGCCGTTTAGCTTGCCACGACATACTTTTTTGAGCTGGTCTACGTCCCCATCGTCAAACATTGGCTTAAGCTCGGCAAATTGTGGAAACATATCGCAGATTTCTTCATCAGTATGTGTGCCAAAATAGCTTGCAAGTGCTAATCTCTGCTCTGCCTGTGACTTGTTGAGCAATGTCATGGCATTTAAACAGAATGGTAATACTCCAAGCTCTGCCATGTTGTCATTGATGTACTGATTGTAGTCAGCCATCTTGTACGGCACATCATTGATTGAGTAATCAGTAACACTGCCTGTAATCTCGCCTTTTTTGTTGCGTTTCTGTCTTGTAACCTTTTTCAGAGTCTTTGCTTTTCCGTCAATCTCAAAGGTAACAGCTCTCACAATGTCAACATCGTCAATCTCAACTCCGTTTTCATCATGCGGTCTTATGCCTGTAATCTCTCTGTCGTTCTCGTCATGGCAATTCAGCACATCAAGAATAATTCTCTTAACTGTCGATTTGCCGACTTCATTTTGACCGGATAACACAGTTTTCATTGAAAAATCTGCGTCTAATGTGTTTTTGCCATAGAATTTACAAAAATTCTGTGCAAAAATGTGTGTAATCTTCATTGCATTTCCTCTCTTTCTATTATTTGTTTATGGTTTTTAGAATCAAATTTCCGTGCAGGCTTGATTTTTTAACTACTCTTAAGTATGAGTCCGACTCCGATACAAAAAGCCACTCACTAGCCACGTAATGAGCTTTGTTGAGCAATAGCTTCTGCTCTCTTGTTAATGGCTTCAATCGGTATCTTGTATCACCCAGCCTAATCCGTCTTACATTGTCGCTCATTTAGTTTCTCCATTTCTTTATCCAACAGCGCTTGAAAGTCAAATGATTTGTCTTTGTGCCGTTTAGCTCGATATAATTCTTGTAGGTAATCGTTAACACTCTGACGCTTCAATTGGCTACCAATCGCAGTAGATGTCAAGATTTCCATTTCCGCTACCCTCGTCATATACAATCCCTTGTATGCCAATAGGAGTATCAACTACAGTTCCGTGTGGTAAATCGTCACTTGCAATTACAACGTATTCGTTTTCATCAACTACAAGCCCATGCTCGTTTAGATGTCTGCCCGGAATATTTAGACCGCCTCCAGGTAACACTCTCTGTGAGTACCACGTATAAGTGTAATTGCCGTATCGGACTCGCCCTAGCTTCTTAAACCGGCTACAACTGTATTTCTTACGGCAAGTCGGAACTGTTGGCTCTTCATATGCCTGCTCAACTACAACCGGCTCATTCTGAATTACTGTTGGCTCAACCTTTCCAAGCATTACGCTATTTAAATAGGAAGAAACTCCGGCTGTCAGTTCAACTTTGCTATCTGCTTTCGTTGCTATTGGCTTTAAGGTCATAGTTCCAATTATTGAAATTGATAACATCAATATCAGGCTTCTTTTTCTCATGCGGTTCGCCCTCCTCTATGAGACATATTGCAATCAGTATCAGCCAAAATACTGTTACGATTGCTCCGACGATAATACTTGCTGTCTTAATTCCGTATGCCACAGACAGCCCAAGAAAAAACGCAAATGCTAATGCTCCGAAAATCGAATAGCCACAACCGGTGTAAAACTTCTCTTTTAAAGTTCTTTTTCTCATACAATCACCTCACTATGCAAAACTCTGTTGAGCGTTTGCATCCTGAATAAGCTCATCAAGATACTTAGGCACGACATAGCAATCAATAAACTCGTGCACATCGTCTATATACTTTCTCTTGATACTCTTATAAGTAGATACACAACCATACTCACGCTTTAACTGTGTCCATATATCAGAGAATGTCTTATGTCTGATACTGTTATCCCTGTATGCTTCACTCTGCTTGCCACCAAGGATATTTACAACTCTGCGCTTAACATGCTGTTGTATCTCGTCAATATCGCAACTGTAAAGTGGTACGTTTTCCTTAAGCTCACTCACATCGTCTTTGATGTCGTTTACTTTCTGCTCCAATTCTGTGTAGCCCTGTGCCAAAAGCTGTATCTGACCGCCTGTTGTCTTTGGCATACCATAACTGCCTGTTTTTCTGATTGACGGAAGTACCTCATCCATTACCCACCGCTCAAATTTCTCTGCGCTAGGCAATTTTGATTTCATAATAAGTCGGTATAAATCACCCTCATTTATGTATGACATAGACTGTACTCCACTAGATGTAGGGGTGTCGCGTTTCACGACTCCCTTGCAATGCCTAGAAACTGCATCCCTCGGTGTCGCATACCCAAGTGCGGTTGCCACATCTGTTGCTACGAAATATGGCTTTCCGTCAATTTCTGTCATTCGGACTTCTCCGAACTCTTCATTGTTGAAAATTTGTAAATCGTTCATGTTTTCTCCTTTCTACTCGATAAAATAAGAAACTTCTACGCCAAAATAATTAGCAATCTTAATTAGCTTGTCTGTTTTTGGCATTGATTTTCCTGACTTCCAATCCGAAAAAGTACTCCGTGCCATTCCAAGCTCTTCCGACAGTTTGTAAAACGAAACGTTTCTAGCTTTTATGAGCGTGTCAAGTTTTTTAAAACTCGCCTGTCGTTTTTTCTTATTCAATTTCCCATCTCCTTTCTTGACAATAGTTAGGAAATCCGTTACTATAAAAAGCGCTATATTAGGCAAAATACGCTAGGAGGAAAAACCTTGAAAGCAATTTTGATTTTGCCTGTTCCATATTTGCGAGGTCGCATTTAAAATGTAGCAATCGGTGTAGCGCATTTTGGACAGTAAAGCTCGGCAAAAAATCATGGCTGGCATGTCGGCAATATGCCGTGCTACGCTAGATACTCCTCTCAATCCGTCAGCTAATGGCGATTAAACTGCTGAACTTAAACTGCATAAGTGACGGAACATTTAAAGAAGCATTGTGTAGTACCAATGCGTTGAAAGACTTCAAAATGTATATGGTATAAAAAATATTGGAGGTCACTATGCAATACAAACCAAATTACCCAAATATGGATAAATTATTTCCGCAACACAAAATTCCTAAAATTGAATCACCTACATATGAAAAAGACAAATCTCCATACGAGCTTTTAGAAAGTCAGTCTGCTTATCTCGAAAAGACAAGCAAGGAACTTCACGATATGGCTCAATCCGCTAAATCTCAAGCTGATTCCGCAAAAGAGATTGCTGAAAGTTCTAAAACGCAAGCTGATATTGCATTGGAAACATCGGGCAAGGCAGATGTTAAAGGTTGGATTTCTGTGGCTGTTTCTATCATCTGTGCTTTAATGGAATTTGCTGTACATCATTCAGAAATAATTGATTTTGTCAAAGCTTTGGCAAAATAAAATGGCAAAAAATCTGAAACAGCAAAACAAATATTGAAAGCACTAATGCTACATCTGAAACAGATGGTTTTTTCATTTTTGCTCCTTTCTTTCTAATCCACGAAACTTTCAACCGGTTCATCAAGATAGCTTGCAATTTTAATCATGGTGTCTAATTTTGGCTTGCTTTTATCTCTCTTCCAATCTGAAAGCAACATAGGTGAAAAGTTCAAGTCTGTTGCTACTCGGTATGATGTGATACCCTTTTTCTTCAAAATTTGCTCAAATCTCGAATATGATTGAGCATATTTCTTAGAATTATTCATTTTTTACGCTCCTTTCCTTAAAAATATATTGATTTTATTAAGGAAATCCGTTATAATGAAACTTACCAAGACAACAAAATAACAAAATTAAAACCTAGGTTTTAAGGCTTTCCTTAATCTAGGTCTAGTATATTATGGTTTTCTTTAATTGTCAAGCATTATTTTAAAGTTTTCCATAATAATTTATGAGGGATTTTTTATGTATGAACATTATCAGAAATTACTAGACGAAAAAGGCTTGAAAAATGCCGATGTTTCAAGAGCTACAGGCATTTCAAACATGACTCTATCTGATTGGAAAAGAGGAAAGAGCGAGCCAAAAACTAAAAATATGCAGAAAATTGCCGATTTTTTAGGAACTACCTTATCATATCTAGTTACAGGTGAAGAAAGTAACCCTATATTTGAACAAGCAAATACAGATTATGACCTTTCAAATATAGACAGTAAGCTCAAGGACTATGTATTTAAGTTATCTAAATTGTCGGATAAAGAACAAGAAAATATTATGAATTTAATAGATATGATGTATGAAAATACTCAAAATAAATCAAATTAATAAGAAAGGTGGTATTTTATTATGAGTAAAACTGTTAAATGTCCTAAATGGGGTTGTGATGGTGTTGGCATACCTGTTGATACCAAGAAAAAATTCTCATTCGGTAAAGCACTTGTTGGCAACACAGTAGGCGGTCTCTTCGGACCTGTCGGTGCCGTTGTCGGTACTGCTACCGGAATTAAAGGCAAGAATGGCAAAACAAAGTTTGTGTGCTCAAAGTGCGGTAATGTTTGGGAAAAGAAAATATAATTACCAAGGCAGAGCTTTTACTCTGCCTCTATTTTTCCCTTAATAAATATGTACAAGTACAATAACAGGTCTTTATCTTCCAAGCCCTCAATCATTTTAATTATTTCTTCCTTATATTCCATACAATACCACCTCCGATACATCAATTATAGAACATTTGTTCTTAAACGTCAATATTAGGGCGGCAGAAAAATCCACCGCCCTACCGAAACTTGAAGAGTTCTCTTATTGAGAACATCATCACTGTAGCACTTTAAAGTGTTTTATTTTGTCGAATATTGACAACATGGACTGTAAAGAATAGATATATTACTACATAATTAATTCCCCCAATAAAATATTACATATTGAACTCTACAACTCATATTCCCTTGTACTATATCTTTAAAAACTACATACCAATTATTATTTAATATACTTACACCTTCTAAGTGAGAAGGAAAAGCCTTTCCGTCACCATTACTTATTAATATAGCAATATCATTAACAGAGAAACTTTCTAACCCAAACATGTTTTTGACTTGTTCTAAGGTAAATAACACAAATGAATTATTACCCGATTTCACTTCTTTTACTATAGTGCCAGCTTTAATTTTTATACCATCTAAATTAATTTTAAAATCCGTCTTTAAATTGCCTAAACTCTGGTTTAATTCACCATATTTGTCATTCAAAATCTTACCTTGGCTCGCATCTAATGCACTGCCAGTGGTAGTAGTCGTGAGATTGTTCGCTAAATCTTTAAAAGCAAAGCTTTTCAAATCAGCGAACCACTTCTTAATTTTCTTGAAGCCGACCGACACTTTTTCGCCAGAAACAAGATTTGCTCTAGTTGTTGCATCGGCAAAAGTAACTGTTGTATCGCTTATATTTCCATCTTCTGCAACCGCTCCGATATTGGTAGGGTTTATGTTTACATTTCCTCTGCGATAATAAGCTTCTTTTGCGCCTTTTACTCCTGTTACCGGTGTGCCGGCAAGCACATCCCAATATCTGTCGATTGTCAGATATACATTACTGCCGGAGGGGATTATATTACCAGCCCCCTCTTTAAAATCTGTGGTCGTAGTAAATTGGTCGGCTATATTGTACATATCACCGGAAGTAGCATTCGCTGTGTTCGGTAAGTCGGCAAAGTTAATTGTTCCAAGAGGTCTTAATGTCCCACTTAAGCTCTCAGATATTTCTTTAACTTGCTCTGCGTATTTTTGCGCTTCCGACTCGCTCTTTGCAGAGTTAGTCTCACTTGTCTTAGCATTGGTTTCAGAAGCCTTGGCTTTTGCTTCGCTTGCCTTAGCCTGACTTGCAAAAGTTGACGCACTGGTAGCAGAAGCCTTGGCATTAGTTTCACCGGTCTTTGCGTTAGCTGCGCTTGTAGATGCATTAGTCTCTGATTTCTTAGCATTAGTTTCACTGGTCTTAGAATTTGTTTCGCTTGCCTTGGCGTTACTTGCAGAAGTTGATGCGTTGGCCTCACTTGTCTTAGCCTTTGTCTCACTGGCCTTGGCATTGGTTTCACTAATCTTTGCTTTTGCAGCCGAGTTTGACGCATTGGTTTCACTGGTCTTAGCTTTTGTTTCGCTTGCCTTAGCATCGCTTGCAGAGGCAGCTGATTCTCGAGCTTTGCTTGTGGCAAGTTCTGCTGATTCTTGAGCCTTTTCTACCGATTCTGCCATGCCGTCAAGATAGCTCTGAATAAGTCTTTGAATTTCAGTGTTAAAATCCTCAACAGTTCCCATCCGCTTAACTATTCCGGGTGCGAAACACATCCATATCTGCTGTTTTTTCGTGTCGGAATCGGTCGATACCGCCCATTCTCCAGCTTTCATTTTTAAAGGGTCAAACTCCGCGTATGCCCCTCGTCTCATTTGAATTGCCATAAGCTACACCTCACTTTCATCAATGCCTAATTTCTGACACAATCTTAAAAACTTATCTTCCAATTCATCTATGTGTTTTTGCATTTTATCAATCTTCTGCTCGTCTCCGGCGAGCCTTAAGATTAGGAATTGCTCATAGTTCATGCCGTAGTATAGTGTATCATCATCCGATGTTGCTTTGTTTCGGAAAATCATATTAAGGTTTTCATTGGCATGTCCTTTATCCTTAAGATTCTTGATTATATCCTGTGCCATTGCTCCAAAATATAACGGCTTGTCTGAATATCCTTGTCTATTAAGATTGTATTGAAATAAATCGACCGAGCCTACTGCATCAATATAATCTTGATTAATTGCTTTAATATTCTTTTTTAAGTGTTTATCTGAGGAACTCCATACCCAAACAGTATCAACTTGGAAGCTCAAGGCGCTACCATTCCAGCCGCAATGATATGTATGCCCTGTTGCATCGCCACACATCGCATATCCTCTATCGGTTTCTCTAAATTTATCAGAGCCTATCTCTTGAGCATACATTGTCTGTGCACCTATAGTGCCTGTGGCTCCGTAAAGTGTAATCAAATTCTCATCATTTTTGACAATTCGCAAGACTGCGCCATTCATCCAAAGCTCATAATTGTTTCCTGAATTGTCAGTAGCCGTTAAATCAATCGTTGAATTACTTAAATTTCCGTTCAGTGCAATACTTCCACCGGACATATTAAAATTTGAAGCGGTTACTTTTCCACTACTGTCAACCGCAAAAACTCCGCTGCCAATATCAATTGTTCCGCCAACAATATTCTTGCCAGCAATTGTTGTTCCTGTGATGCCCTCTGCGTCAACTGAACCAGCCTTAACGCTAAGTGCATTTACATAGCTCGTAGTCACGGTGTCTTTTGTAATTTGTGTTGCTTTGTCCGAATCAATATATCCGGCACCATTCGTTAAATCGTTGGTGTCTGTTGGTATACTCGGCTTATTAGAGATATTATTCCATGATATATTAACTCCGTCAGCAAGCGTAATCCCCTTGTTGTCAAGCGTAATCAGGATTTTTCCGTTTGCGTCTTTGACATATTGCTTGCCGTTTGTGTTATCCTCACCGCCTAAAGTGAGTGTACCACCATGCGCCCAGTCAAAATTAATGCCGATAGCCGACATAATATTGAAAATAGCGTTTCCGTCTTTATCAACTCCGGCATTCCACGTTTTACCATAGTCACTTGATACAGCCATGCCATTAGCCGTCATTTTCCACTGTATGTTGCTCGAATTAAGGTCGGCTTTATTATGCATAATGTAAATAATTGAGCCATCCTCTTGCACCTGTTCAGTCTTAAAAAGTCCGAGCGATTGAGACATTAGCTGTGTCAGCAATTGCATTTGCTTATCATATACACTTAGTTTTGCCTGTGCAACTTCCCTAGCCTGTACGATAGCCTTTGTCTCATTGCTAAATTTATCAGCACTATTTCTTGAAGCATTTTCAGCATCGCATGAAATTTTTGTACCGCTTCCAACTGTAAATGCTCGGTTAGAAATAAAACAGCTATAGGTATTCTGCTTGCGGTCTGTCACAAGCGCCACATCTCCACTCTCAATCAGTGGGTTTGACAAGAGTGTAGCGTCAAGAGGTCTGAACCTCATGCCTCCGATTTTTTTGAAGATATAGTTTGCAACTGTCTGTGCCTTTTCTGCCGAAATAAACGGATTATCAGAGATTGAGACTACATATCCCTCTTTTCCGGCAAGAGCATTAACATCTTTTGTCTTGTCCTCTTTTGAGGTTACAGTTACCTTTACCCCGGTGATAACAACATCATCAGTCGCAACGTTCAAGTCTTTTTGCGTGTAAATATTGTGGTAATTTCTCGTTTCTGTAAATGTTCCACCATCAACGCTATCTCCACTTGAATAGTCGGTGAAATTTCCACCATTCAGTGTATCTCCGTCAGAGTATGGTGTAGTTTTTGTGCTAAAAGTTCCGCCATTGTAATTTTGGCTCCCAAACTGGCTCATATCATACCAACCGATAAGCAATTCGCCATCGTGACCGCACTTGCCCCACAATCCGCTCAACTGTAAGATGTAGGCTATTACCTGTCCATATGTGAGCTTTTGATTATCACTCGGTATCTCGTTAATCACGTAATCAGAGTTATCGAATCTTGCCATAGTAAAAGGTACATCGCACTTAATACAAGCGTCTCTGACTACCTCATACGCTGTCGTAGGGTAGCTTAAATTGCTGTCATACTCGCGATTGAAATTATTAATATTGTCAAGGCAAGTAAGCGTTATGAGTGAGCCGTCATAGCTTGTTTCGCTGACTCTATACTCACCGATTTTTAGTTTTTCACTTGTGCCGTCAGAAAAGCTTTTTGAAACATATGCTGTTACGCTTGCCTTATCAAAATCATACTTACTGTAATCTTCATAAATGTTATTCAGCTTAATTTTCAGTTTTCCGGCAACCAAAGCCCCGATTGTGAAAGTGCCATTGCTTGATGTTGAGTCATTAACCTCAAAGCCATTCGCCCACAGCTCGCTATCACTAACAGGGATTTTTTCACCACTTGCCGTAACTATGTCAGCAAAACAATTTACGTTTATATCATTATCGAGCATTACTGCTCTTTGCCACTTAGCCGATACGTTTAGCATTTAATCACCGCCTTATATTTCTATGAGGTCGAAACTCAATGTCTCATACCTCTTATTGTTGATAGTCCATATCTTGATAGGTGCGCTTCTATCACCTACATAGAATGTGCGTGTTTCATCAGTGCCACTCATAGCGTCAGGATATGTCACTCTGATATATTCGGGGTTTACCATTTGAAGTATCCTTGCTGTCCTAGCTGTGTCTGTACCACTCCACGACAATTTAAGCTGTCGTTTCTGTGCTATTCTATTCTTGTGCATTTGAGCGTCCTGTGTACGTCCACTGTCGCTTGCAGACACATCAATCATGCCCCATTCAAAGCTTGACGGAGTAGGTAATTCCGCTCCGTCTACTAACATCATTGCCATACTGTTACCTCGTAAAAAGACACCCACGTAAAGGTGAGTGTCTTAACCAAATTCATTTGCTACAATATATCGTTGTCCGTGCTTTGCTTTGCCTACCTGTGTCATGCGATAGAGTGTTTCGCTGTCGCACTTAAACACATTTTCAATGACAGGCGCAGAGTTTCCGCCAGCATTATAGTTCATCATTACTTGTGCCATGCCTTCCATGACAGCCTGTTTAATTCCCTCTGTGATTTGTTGGTTATTTGCAACTACGTTTTTGCCGTTTGAGAATTTACCGACCAGCTCGTTGTGATTAATAAAAGCCATGCCGTCCTCTCCCCTTGGGAAAATTCCGCCACTAGCAAGCCTTGGAATATGTACTTTCGGGACTAACGATACTCCGTTCCAATTTGCACCAGCCACCTTAGCAGCCATAGAAACAACTTTGTTAAATCCTCTTAATAAAGAGTTAATTCCACTGACAACAAAATTAACGCCGTTTTCTATTTTAGAAATAACGTAGTTCATGGCTCCTGTAACACCACCTCTTATTGAACTCCACACATAATTAAACGCGCTTGTAATTCCATTTTTCATAATATTAAAGCAGTTTGTGATAGGTGAAATAACATTGCCATTAAACCAGCTCGCCACCCCTTGCCAAGTAGATATAACAAAGTTCTTTGCTACGCTAAGTGCCGATGTTATGCCAGCTTTCAACATATTAAAAAAGTTTGAAATCGGTTGTATTACTGTACCGCTAAACCAACTTGCCACCCCTTGCCATGTTGAAAATACAAAATCTTTTGCTGTCTGTATCGTTGTCTGTATAAACGTTTTTAAAAAGTTAAACAGATTTGAAATTGGAGTAATCACATTATTATTAAACCAGCTTGAAGCTACTATCCAAATTGCTTGAATTATTATCCAAACACCTTGAAAAATCTGTTGTGCTCGTGTAGCAAAGCCTTTAAAAAAGCCAACTATCGGCTCAATTACTGTGGAACTAAACCATTTCGAAGCTCCTTGCCACACAGTTACTATGTCTTTCCATAGAGAGCCGAAAAAGCCACTTATGGTTTTCCACATATCTTTAAAAAACGAAACTACAGGCTCAATGACATTTCCATTGAACCAATCGCCAACCGTTGAAAATAGTTCACAAATTGTGTTCCAATTATCTTTTACTAAAACAACGATTGTTGATACTGCCGCCACTATTGCTCCAACAATTACCGCTGGCAATGCTGCCACACCAGCTAATATTGCTCCGATTGTGGCTAATGCAACACCTATCACCATTAAAATCTCATTTACCCAGCTAAATCCGTCTTTTAGCATTTTGACAAAATTTACAATAGATAAAATTGTTCCGGCTATTGCCGAAAAAGCAGAGCCGATTGTTGCTAATAGGTCTACTGCCCCTGTTCCGAATGCGGCCGTTATTGCATCACCCAAGCTTAAACCACTGAATAATCCCTCTATGAGTAATCCAAGATTTGTTGATAGTGAAGCAAAAATGGTTTTAAATGCTTGCATTATTGCCGTTCCAATGCCAGCTCCTTCTACAAGCTCAAATCCAATTTTTGAAGCTATTGCCTGTGCTATTGCTTTTGATAATGATTTTCCAATAAAAGCGAGTGCCACTGAACCCAATTTTAACGAAATTATCTTTTTTATCAGCAATGTGCCAACTATTATCTCAACAGTTTTAATGTCCAAATTGCTTAAAAAGTCCGTAATTCCTTTGAGTACGTCTTTCCACGACACATTTTTAATTGCCGTGGTTAGCATGGTGTATATTCCTTGTACCCATGCGTTAATAGTTTTTGCTAGTAATGCAAAATCAAAATTCTCAAAAAATCCATTAATGCCGTTAGCAATCGACAAGCCAAAATTAGTCCAGTCGAATGTTGTGCCGAATGAATTGAGGAAATGCAAAGCTGTGTTCAGTGAACCAGCTATTGTTGCACCCAAATCATAAAAGAGTCTTGGGCTGATTAAGCCGTTAAGGAAATCTGCAAGTCCTTTTCCGAAATTGTCAGCTTTCTGATAAATCTTCTTCCAATCAATGCTCTCCATAGCACTCGCAAGAGCGCCACCGATGTACTTTCCGAGTGAGTATAAATCCTTGATTGATGATTTGTATTTTTCGAGCAATCCATCGGTCTTTTTCAGCGAGCTATCAATACCACCTCCAGCTCCACCGCCACCGGAACCGCCACTGCCCGAACCGCCACCACTGCCACTATCGCTGTTATCGTCAAGTGCGTGTATCTCGTCTATGCTAAGCAGTGTCTTTTTCAGTTTTTGGGCTTTCTTATTGGAACTATCAGCGTTATCACCAATATCGCCTACTCCGCCAGCTATGTCCTCCATGCCGTCAACAGTAGCACCGCCACCGCTTATCTCGATAGTCCACCCGAAGATTGCTCCGAGTGCGTCAGCTACAGTTTTTGTAAAACTGATAACCTTGAGCATTACTTTACTTAAGGCTTGAACAAACGGCTTTAAAGCATTGATTATTACGCTACCTATGATACTGCCCCATGCTTGGAACTCTTGTTTAAGGACTCTTACACTGTTAGCCCAGGTATTTGCGGTCTTAGCGAAGTCACCTTGCGCAGCTTGCGTATTTGCCATGACATAATTATATCTTAGCAATACCTTTTCAGCTTGCGTCATGGATTTGATATTTGCATCAAGTCCGTTTTTCATAGCCCACTCTGAAAGTGTGGCTTGCGTTAAATCAAGTCCATATCTCCTTAATGGTGCTATTGTTCCCGAAAAAATGGATTGTAAGCTCTTTGCAACATCAGCTTGGTCTACATCGTAGAATGAAGCCATATCACCGGCTAATCTTGTAAGATTAAGCGACATATCAGCCATACTGTCTGTAGCCTTGTATAGCGTGTTATTTTGGCTCATAAGAGCTTTATTTGCCACAGCCGTACCATTTGCCACTTGTTCTGACGAAATGCCTATAGAGGTTCCTAGTGCTTGGAAACGGCTTGATATTTGCTTAACTGTCAATTCTGACATTCCGAAGTCTTGAATTGATGTTTTTGTAAAATCATCAACTTTGCTTGCCATATCGCCAAACGTGGTATCTACTACGTTTTGAACCTCTGTTAATTGGCTCGCTAAATCAACTGCACTGCCTATTTTTCCGACAGCTCGCATAACCATCCAATAAGTTGCGTAAAACTTACCGATAGTTGAAGCTAAGCCCCTGAATCCGCTTCTTGTACTCTTAATCGACTTAGTTGTGTTTGAAAAGCCTGTTACAAGTGACCTACTAGCCGAACCGACTTTTGAGCCTTGTTGCGACAGATTAGCAAGCGCGTTAGTCATTTGGATAATGTTGTTACTGACTCTCGGTGCGCTAGATAATGTTGTCATTACCTCTTTCAAGGCACTGCCAAGGCTTCTGATGTTATCCGCAGCATAACCGGCTGATTTTGAACCAAGCTTTGAGATTGAAGCTGTTAGCTGTGTAATCTCTGCTGATTGCTTTGAGATATTCGCAAAGCCCGACAATTCTGTTGCCATGTTCTTCAAAGCACTTGCCGAGCTGACAAGTCTTGCAGTATCAAGGTTGCCAAGCTTCTCCATGTTAGTTGCAATCTTGCTAAAGGTACGTGTGTCAATACTGCTCACACTTCTAAGTGATGTTGCAAGTTGCGACATTCCACTCGCAAAATTGCTTATGCTTGCACCATTGAGGGAATTGAGAGTACTTCCAAGCCCTTGCAACTTACTTTGTAAATTGCCTATGGCTCTAGTCGCTTGCTGTGCGTCCGACTTGATTTGAAGCTCAATGCTCTCTGCCATTTTCTCACCTCCCTGTAATAAAAAAGAGCTACCCTAAAGTAGCTCTCATGTATTTAGTCTTTGAGCAGATAGTATGTTGTAATCAACCCAACATAGCCATCTTGCTTAAGCCCCCTATTCTTCTGAAATACCATGACACATTTAGTGAGATAATCACTCCACTTTTTGTAATCAGTGTCAAGTTTGTAGAAATGATACTTGTCATGCAGAGTTTTTCTCAGCCACTTAATGGCTGTCGGGCAGTTATGCTTCTGACCACTCCACAGATTGTGATTTTTAGCAAATCTCTGTGAATTAGCTCCAAACTTGCCATCTTCCTTAAGCTCGTCTGTGTCAAATCCGATATTCATGGCATGTTGCCATTTTCTTACATCTTCATTATTGAGGTAATATTCCTCATTGCCTTTCCAAGCGTTATCCTTTGCCGGAGTTGCTATTGGTGTCGGATTATTCTTTATTCCGTCGTCCTTATCAAGCTCAATATAGAGTAAGTTAGCGTCAGTACTGTTATTCAGACCGCTACAAGTAAATGCGCTTGAATACTGCCAGCCATACAGTGGATGCTGTATAACAGGCTTCTTTGCGCTGTTAGGCTCATCACCAATAGACATTCCCTTAGTTGACGGATAACGCGCAATCCAAAACGGACAGTTAATCTGATTTGCGTATGGTGCAATGTACTGATTGTAAAAGCTAAGTCCTGTGTATACACCGAAGTTAAGCCCGGTACTTTTGATAACGCTCTGATATGTGTTGATAATATCAATAAGTGTCTGTCCGAGTCCTTGCTGACATTTATCTTCAACGTCTAACCAAACGAAAGTTTTTCTTCCGTTAAGTACCTCAATCACTCTCTGTGCGTCTGTCTTTGTCTTATCTACTGTTGTAGCGTATGAGTAGTTGTAAACACCTTGTATTGGCATTCCTACATCAGTACAGCCTTTCCAATTTTGCTCAAAGGTCTTATCCGGATTAAGGTCTTTGCGAATTATTTTAAGGATTGCAAATTGCACTCCAGCCCACTTAACCTTACTCCAATCAATATTCCATTGATATGACGATACGTCAATTCCTTTATATGCCATATTTTCCCCTCATTAGTCAGGACTTTCAGGTAATCCCGACTGTCTTAATGCGTTAATTCGTTGCTTCATCTCATAAACGGCAATTTCCTCATTAGACTCCTTGTATTTAGGCTCGTTATCTTCTGAGTATTGCTCATTTAATGATTTCTCAATGTATTTTGCTCTTGCTTTATTGCCATTTAAGGCTCTATCAATAGCTGTAAGAGTTGCGCTTAATCCGTATGTGCCCCACCAAGCCCACATGTTGGAGTCGGCTTCTCTTTGCGCAAGCATATAAGCCTTTGAATAAGGCTCTAAATCAGCCGGACAAGACATGTCTATGTCCTCAACGCTAAATCCATAGCCTTTAGTTGCTAAAAGCCAATATGGGCGAATTTCGTCGCAATATACTTCCCATGTAAGCTCTTTTACTTCTTGATTGGCTTCTTCTTGGCTGTCTGCACCTCTTTCGCCAGCATCTTCGATAAAAAACTGTTTTTCTCCATTTCCGCAGACAAGTCATTATAGAGTGATTGTAAATCTCCGCCCTCTTCATTCTCCGGGTCAAGGTAATCGTCAAGTAAATCGTATACCTTTACAAGCTGTTTCTCTTTTGCTTCTTTATTGTCAAAATCAAAGCCAAATTCGTCAGCATGGAATTTTTGCAAGCCTACAAGCAAAAACTCCGGTAAAAACTCAAGCATGTTGTCAATAACTTCAAGCCCCTCGCCCTGTTGCTCCATTCCTACAAGTCTTGGGATAATTTTATTCTTAACTACCGGTGCATATCCGAATTTAACTGTGTATTCTTTTCCGTTTAATTTAATTTTCATTTTATCTTTCCCTTTCTCCCTAATTTATATAAGGAAAGAGGCAGTATTAAAACTGCCTCAATTACCTTACTATATTGTATCTTCAAGTTCGCTGTCAGCCGTGCTATCATCATAGCCAACCGCTACGGCTTTTTCCGATTGGCTCACCCTTTTTTTGTGAGTGTGATTGACGTAGGATAGCCTTGGTCATCCTCTGTTACCGCAACATCGTAGTTATCCTCAATCCACTTAGGTACTGTCTGAACTGATACAGTCGCAGTTCCTGTTAAGTGGTCATCAGAAGCCTCGCCTGGGGCGAATGACTCTTGTCCAATAAAAGCACAGATACCCTCTGAACCTTTTCCGTCTGTACCATAGAGAATAATGAAGTCGAGCTTCTTGCCCTCGTTAGTTACCATCTCGTCTTTGTACTTCTTCTCAAAAGCTCCCTCGACCTCCATGGAACCGGCTGAACGTCTGCCCATTTCCTGTGTCTCTACTAAATCCTCAAGAGTTGAAGTATCTACCATGTTCTGTGAGCCGAATGGTGAGGGAATTGATTTTGCTCTAAGTAAGAGCTTGTAAGTTCCAGCCCAGTAATCGCCACTTGTGACGGATGCGGTTGGTGTCTTGTAAGCAATTCTACTTTTTAAACCTGTTGCCATTTTTATTACCTCCTAATTTTTCATAAAAAAATAAGAGCCAAAAGGCTCTTATAATCTATCATTCCAGTCAAATGACCGCCTAGCACGTAATGTTGCTGTCCATATTTTGCCGTTTTTTCTAGCGAATGGGATTGTTGTCAGCTTGAATGACATAGCTTTGTACTCATTAGCCACTGCCTGCGCCACATTCAAAGCTTCTGAACGGCTTTTATTTGTTGTAACAATTACTTGTGCCGTAAATAACACTGTATTTATTCTTTCGCACTCTAAATCCTCGTTCTGTTCAATAGGTTCGAGTGCTTGAACTAGCACTGTCGGGAAACTAGCCGCTGCACTGTCCGACTGTTCCTCTTGTGTGAATTTTAGCTTGGGATATTTAGTTTTCAATTTTTTCTCACATCGGGTTTTTACAATCGCATATGTGAGATTTTCAAGGTCATATACCCATTGATTTTGACTTGCCACTTTATCTCACCTCAACTAAAATTTTTCCGTGCCGTTCTCATAATGTCATTTTCCATTTTTAAAAATGCGTTATACATCGGCATTGTAGGTGTAATGCCGTATGAATGGTGTAATTCTCCGCTTTCGTCTCTCCAATACCAACCCTCGCTGTCAAATGCGTGTGTTTGCCCCGGAAAAGTTCCCTGATCGCCTCTTGCGTCATTAAAGTGCGGTTTAGCTTTCCAACCCGAGCCGTATTCAGCCATAAGCAAAGGCGATACATCAACTGTCTTAAGTCCGTCTGCTGTCTGCCATGTGCTTTGTATCTGCCCTGTTTCGGTAGCAAGCACAATAGCCGTGCAGCCGTCTATTGTATCTTTAATTTCGTAACTAAATGTAATATAGTGTCCGAAATTGCCTGTATTTGCTTGTGCTACGGCTATGCCATTACTGGCGAGCTCTCCAACAAACGCTATGCACTTGTCCTGTAAGCGGTCTTTATATTTTTCAAGCTTGTCTATCGCATCTTGTATAGATTTTTCTGTCAAAGAAACGTCAATCTTCATAATTACACTTCTTTCACGACTGCTTTCAACATGTATTTAACTGAATAGAGAGAGGGCTTGACTCCCACTATTGTAAAGTCTGCGGATGTTGAATCAACTAATCCGTTTTCGTCCTTTGTAGGCTCGCTATCAAGCCAAATAACGTCACCTTTTTTAAAAGGGTATTTTCCTCTGTCTGTCAGCAAAACAGCATCAAAATCAGCCGTATTAAAGCCATATTCCTTGTTCTGCGCTTCTCCTCCGTCAAATGATATATTCGCTCGAAAATCAACCGGCTCCGAAAAGCCTGTTTCTTCATGTGTGTAATATATCTTCTCTCCGTCCTCTGTTTCGTAAAACTTTAGATTTCCGTCCTCGTCTTTTTCATAGACTGTGACTGTTTGGCCTTGAACCGCGTATTTCATGGCTTGCTTATTGATATCAAGCATTTTTCTTTATCTGCTTGTAAATCTGATTAACACCGGTACTTGCCATGCCCGACACAATACCAACTGCTATTGCATCAAGAATGTTGTTTGCCGGATAACCGGGAATTACAAACATTCCAACAATGCCGAGTACTCCACCGGCTACACCTACGATAATAGGAATAATATTATCTTTGACCTGTGGTATCTGCTTTGAAGCATATCCGATTAAATAAGTAATTACCATAATGGCAACTACTGTAGGTACTTGTGTAAAGTCCATCAGTTTTTCCCTCCTTTGCCTAAATGGATTTCCTCAATCTCATTTTTCATTTTTGTTACCATGCCATTACCGTCAAGTGCGTGGTATGCGTCATACATCTCGCAAAAATTCTGATACGCATATGAGGGAATTTCGCCAAGCTTCATGTATTTATCGTGGTATTCGATAAGCTGTACTCGTAAGAGTAACATTGTACCTTTTCCGTTTGCTTGTCGTAGCTTCTTTTCCTCTTCAATGCGCTCGTTTCTTTCTTTTGTGTCTATTGCTTTTTGTTTTTTCTGTTCTTGTAAAAGCCAAACAATATAACCCAAAAGCGCTGTCAGGACAATTGGCAAGGCAATAATGTATGTCTGATAGATTAAATTATTCATCTTACAGCCTTTCGTCTTTGGTATTGGCACACCGCCCACCACCACTTAATGTGTACCGCCTGCTACCATATTGGTAACGCACAATCTTCTTTTGCTTATAGCACTTTGACAAAAGGAAAAACTCCGACAAACAGCTTATCTCTGTCTTTCCATGTACGGCTCACTCCGCCCTCACTTAATGCGCTCATGTAGTTCTCACCGGCTTGTGAATGGTCGTAGACAGCAAGATTGATAACGACATTTTCAAACTGCTTTAAATCAGCAGTTATATCATTATCAGTGAAAGTGTCCGGATAACACCTTTTTGCTTTTACATCTTCCGTGGCTTGCTTAATGAGCTGTTCAATGAGTGGGTTATCTTCCTTTTTATCGAATACAACCACATCAGATGTTGTTTCATCATCATTCGTGACTGTATCAATATGAAATTGTTTAAGTCTGATTTTGACTTGCTCTAATGTGGTGTATTCCATGCCAAGCTCCTTATAATCCAAATTTTTCAATTAACATTTTCTTCAAGTCGCTGCCATTTATTTCTGTGGCATTTTCGATACCATTTTCACTCGCAAGCTTCTTTAGGTCGGCTGTTGACATTCTGTTAATTTCTGTTTTTGTGTATGGCGTTTCAGGTGGGTTCATAAAATCAGAAGGCACCGAATTGCTATTGCTTTCCGGTACCTCGTCTCCGACTTTATACCACACTCCATCATGCTTTATAGAGTGCGTCGCTATCATAAGCCTTAATCCCCCTTAACTTTGAGAACCATAACGCTATCCATACCCTCGAATGTAGGTAATCCAATCATAGATACGATACAGTGAGTATTGATAGGATGATTTGTAGCATATGTGTATACAGATACACCTGTCTCAACAAGTGAGAGGTTTCCGTCTGTGATACTTCCGCTTCTTTCCTCCGGGGTCTTACCGAATGTGTAATCGCCAAGGAATACTCCGGCAGACTGCGCAGATACAATGCCTGTTGGTACAAAGTACTGTGTCTGTCCTGTCTCATCAACATAGAGCTTATCGTATACTTCAATCTCGATACCATATCCTCTAAGGTATTCAGTAACCTGTCCTTGCTGTAATCTGATACCGCCATTGTAAGCAGTGATACCGAGTACCTGTTTCTTTGTGTCCTCTGCCTTAAGCACCATTTCCCAAGTCTCTGTATTCATGGTGAAACGTGTAAGTGAGTAGCCTGTAGCCTTTGCAAAATCTCTACGAGCTGTGATAAGGTCATCAAGTGGTGCGCATGTAGTAGGCTTATCCCATGCACTTGTGCCGGTAATTGACTTAAAGTGCTTTTCCTTATGCTCTGTACCATTGTCGGCTGTGTAATCAACGACATAGTTCTTATCGCCAAGTACAACCTTTACCTTTGGTACACCATCTGTAGGTGCAAGTAACTGCCAAATCTGTCTCTCCGGTACAACTAATGCGCCCTCAATTAACATCATTGGTTTCTTTGAAATTTCACGTAATACGTTATTGGCAAGGCTAGAGTTTTCAGAAGTTCTGTAATTGTCATACTCCTGTTCCTCTTTCTCTGTTACCATATATCCCTCACGATAAAATGGCATTGAGTTCTGAATGTCAGAGAAACCTCCAACATCTCTTAACTCTGCCTGTGCGTCAAAGTTTGAAGCTTTGAGTGATACAGGCAGTCCGTTCTTTCCCTTGATAAATCTAAGGTCGAGTGAGTCCTGTTTACGTGTTCCGAATTTTTGTCTGCCAAGATAAGGGGCAGTTCCTAATGTCTTTTTGTAGTTATCCCACATTACACCGAGGCTTCTCGCTGTAAATGCTTCTGCTAATGGTAATGCCATGTTCTTCTACCTCCTTTTAAACCTGACTTGCTACAATCTTTGGTGCACCATAGAAAGTAACTCTAGGTGTTGCAGTTCTAGCTGCGTCTGCGATTGAAAGCGACTTAACTTTCTCCCAATCAATAGTTCCCTGATATACGTATGTTCCCGGTGCGTCACCCATGGTCACATCTACATCATGTAACAGATAGCCCTTGCAATCTGCGTCATTGCTTGGGAATGGTGTGCCGGCTGGCACAATCTTCATTCCGTTTGTGTCTGCACTTGATACCATTGTCTGTGGTACAAGACACGCTGCTCCCTCATAAGGGAAAAATTTCAAAATTCCTTTACCCTGTGTAAAGTCTCTTACGATTGGCTTTCCCATCGTTCTACCTCCTGTTTTAAATTACATAGCTGTTTTGACTTTCAGCGTTTGCAACTGTACCGAATGAGATTTGTTCTGCATTTGCTACATCTGCCGGCTTTGAGTCGGGTTCATTATTGTTACCGCCATTGTTTGGATTAGGAGTATCTTTAAGTGCATTTTTCTCGTACTCCGCAATCGCATTGGCTTTCATGTCGGAAATAATCTTGCCAAGTGATGTTGTGTCAAAAGAGCCATCCTCTTTTACTACTGTCTTTGCTTGTTCTGCAGTAATTCCAAAATCAGACATTGCACTCTCTCGTAAATCTCTGACAGCGTTATCTTTCTGTAGCTTGGCTATCTGCTGATTGGCTGTCTCTAAGGCTTTATTTGCCTTTTCAAGCTCCGTCATGTTGCCATTCTGTAGCTCGTCAAGCTGTGTCTGTAGCTCGTCAGCTTTGTCGGCTTTAGCCTTGTACTGATTGGCTTTCTCTTTCTCTCTTGCCATTTCCTCACCGCTCTTGTTAAGCAGATTTGTTATCTGCTCATCCGTTGCGTCCGGGAAAAGCTTCAAAACATCATTTCTTGTCATTTCAATTACCTCCGTAACTCACGCTTTTGTTATCGCGGGTCGCTCCCGCCGAGTTTTTCTGCCATTTAACGCATGACTGCAAATTTTGTATAATAAAAAGCAACCTATAAGTTTTCCTTACAAGTTGCTCATTATTTGTAATATTTAACACTACACCGGCAATTAGAAATTTCTTTAACTTCTGCGCCTAGTGAATGGTCTTTTGGAAACATCATCAGTGAGTTTCCAACCTCAAACGGCTCAAAAATATCAATTTTCTTTCTGTCAACCTCTGCATGTGTAGGTCTGACATGTGAATCCTCTTTTGAGCGCCACTCTTTTGTTTTGTAGCCTTTTTTCACCATTTCGGTCTGCAATCGGTAATTGCCGACTGCATTAGCTTCATTCGCAGCTACATTTTTTGCTCGCTTCTGTGAAGTAAAATACTCTACTTCAGTATTTTGTGTGGTAGCGTCAACTACCTCATTCACAATGTACCGGGCATAATCCGTAATGTATGAGGGTGTTTTCTTTGACTTACAATACTGTGTGGCAATGCTCTCATATCTGACAATAAATTCTTTGGTGATAGTGGTTATCTCTGTTTCTTCCTTGCCGGATAACAAGGCAAATAGCATAACAAAGATTTTTTCAAACTTTTCGGCAAGCTTTTTTCTATCTTCCTTTTCCTCGTCAGATAAATCCATCTCACCAAAATATGTTTCATAATCTATGTCTTGTATTTCATTTTTGTTAAGTGCGTGGATTTCGTCTGCCATATCAAGCTCCAAAATAAATTGACAGCCAATTATTCATCGGCTGTCTTTCCATTGTTCTTATCATCGTTATTATTGTTAGGTGTAGCTGTTGTCGGCTGTTCCTCCGGGAATAACATTTCCATCCGCTTTGCACTTTCGAGAGTAACTTGTTCAGGGTCGCTAAACATGTCAATCGTCTTAACAGCTCTCTTGTAATTGATACCGCACCTAAGTAATATTTCAAGCACCTCTGCCTTAACAAGCATGTTATCCAACTTATTGTGATTAATGTGTATCTCAACATCGCTAGGCATAAGGGTGAAGCCCTTATTAATTCTTAGCCTGTTAAGAATAAGCCTAAGTGCCATTCTCTCTGATTTCTTGAGAATAGGCTCATTAATAGCTGTCCTAAGTCCGGCATCGTAATGTCCGTTTCGCAGTTCTACAGCAGAACCGGTATCACCGCCTGTGTTGCCCTGACGATTTGCAAGACCTTGAATACTTAAAAATCTTTCAAAAAGGTCAGTGAAAACCACTTGTCCCTCTGTCTGATTAAGTTCGCTCGTCATTACATCAACATCAGCCTTGTTGTCTGAACCATTGTTAGATTTAACAACCAATGCTCCCTCTTGTCGCATTTTTCTAAATGTATCTATGTCAATTTCACAATTAACAAATTTCACCCATGCAGACACAAACTGCTCGACACCGTTAATTCTGTCCGATGTCAGCACGTTAATAGCGTCTGTGATTGCAATAGTCATTTCAATATCAGACAATCGCCTTGCATTGTTTGGGTATTCGATGACTGGAATAGCTCTATTGCCGTTTGTTCCGCTTGCATAAATCTTGTCGTTGCGAATATCAAACCACTCGTTGTCGGTGAACACATAATAAATATTTGCTCCATTCTCGTCCTCTCCTATTTGACAAGAGAATGCTGGACGTCCATTTGAGTAGTAAACTACAAAGGTGTACATTGGATTTTCAGAAGATAAGTAAAAATCGCTCTCATCAAGCAACTGTCCTTGTCCATCATCATTACCGATAAATCTGTAGCCGGTACCGCATATGCTTCTCCAACGATGTATGTCTATATCGCACTCCTGTTTGCTTTCTGAGTCCATAGTGATGTTAAGCTGTGTGATTTCTTCCGACTTATGGTTATCGGTGCCACGCAACACATATTGGATTGGCTCGGCACACATCTCTGCGGTTTTGCGCTCAACAAGCTCATATGCAAGATTTACAGCAATCTTGTTATTGATTTCCGGTCGGTTCACTTTCTGCCGATACAAAATCGGTTGGTCACCACGGTAGTACCTGTCAAGATACTCAATCTCAATAGCGTTTTGCTCGTGAATCACAAGTGCTTTATTCAGTTCTTCGATTATGTTGTTTTTTGTGATTTGCCTTTTTCTCGTGAAAATAACTTGTCTGCCGTAATTATTATGACAGACAGCCGAAAAAGGTCTTACGTTTTTATGAGCATATCTATACATCAATAAAACCTCATGCCACTTGCAGAAGTTCTCTGCGGAACCTCTTTTATCTGAAATTCTCCTGTGCCAGCCCAAAACCATATCCATTTACGGCAGTGCGTACACATTACTTTATGGTGCTTCTTGTCACTTTTATTTACCCACGTTAATAGCTTTCCGCAACGAGGGCACATTACACTTCGTTTTCCTATTGGTACAATATTAATATTCTGATTATTCATGTCACCCTCGATTCACTAAAAACGGCACCCACAATCTGTGAGTGCCGTTTCTAAAAGAGATTTTACGCAATGAACGAATTACGATTTTTTCATAGTTATATTATAACTGTCAATTTTTTAAGTGCATATATGCAATGATATGCAAAACTATGCACACTACTGCACATTTTCAAGATATTCTTTTCCGTAAAGCCTTTCAAACTCTTGCAAGGCTCTGCCGTGGATTGTAAATATCTTTCTTATGCTCCAATTTGTAGCCTGGGCGATTTCTTCAAAAGTGTTTTGATTGACATATCTCATTGAGAGTACATGATAGTAGTCGGTATTCTCCATGCTATCAATTTGACTGATAATATGATTTCTTTTTCTCATAAATTCATCAACAAGTCTGTCTGTATCTTTTTCCAAGTCCACAATTTTAGTTACTGTACTGCCTAGCTTATCTTTGTCAGATGAAACATCAACCGCTTCTTTGTCCGTTGAAACAGTAACGCTACATGCTATTGTTTTAAGCCTGTATATTTCAGACAGCTTATTTTGTATCATTTTATCTAATCTGCTAATTTGATTTAAGTAAGTTTTTGTATTCATTAATAAAGCCCTCCTCTGAACGGATTGTGTACTGCTTCAACCTTTGCTATCCGCTTTTCCCTAAAAATCATGTCGCACAACTGCGCAGTAGAATCCACACCATCATCATGTTTCATTTTGCCCTCATATGTGCAAGAAAGCACATTTTGAAAATATTTCTTGTATTCCTTAGTTTGCCTTTCAAGTTTTATGAAATGCAGTTTTCTTATATCCGGCGCATGATTTTTAATTCTGTCCATTTTTGCAGTTTTGTTATCTGCTGGGTCATGGCTTGTCAATATTGGGTAGCAATCTTTTTTCCATATTTTCTCGCACTCCAAACGATAGGCAGATGTTGTTTTTGTTTCCTCAAAATGTACCTCTGCTGTTTTATTCGAGAATTTATCTAAGTGACTTTCCATTCTACTTGTTACTTCGGGAATTGTTATATCCTTATCGCCATCGTTATACACAACATCCACGATATAGTATTCCTTTTCAATCTCATAGCAAATCGGCATTGATACAAAGTCTCCACCACCATATGCCGGGTCGTTTGCCGAAAAAATTCTATCAGGTCTTACCCCCTCAATTTCTGCCGGGTCAAAAAAGTTCATGTTATCAATATTGAACATCTGGCCTTTTCTTTCTATCGGTTCTTGCTGATATTGGGCGAACCATGAAGCCATATCGTCATTATCTTCAAATGAAGCCATTCTGCGCTTATAATCCAATGTGGAATATCCTAATTTGTAGGGATAATCAAAATTGCTCTCATTGTTTTCATTGAGTGCCGGAATTATAACCTCTCTATGACGTATGTTTTTATATTCAGGATTATTTGCAAGTAATTCTAATCTGCGTCCTTGAACATCTTTCGGTGCCCATCTCGTGCCTATTCCTAGCAACTTTGCTTTGCCGGGCTTAATTCTTGGCATAAAGTTATTATCAAACTTTCCCCAAACTGTAGCCTGTCTGTCCTCGCTTAATGCTTCATCAATACCGCTAAATAAATCGTCATATACTCCCAAACCATCACAGTCACACGCTCCGTTCAGTGTTCCGTATATAGAGCGCATGGTAAATGTTGGGTATGTTTTTTTACGCAAGAAGTCTATCGTAAGGTCTTTTCCGTCTGTGATAGCTTTTTTCTCTACAATTTTAGGGTAAATATCTTTGTATGTGTACGTTGGGTCATTTACCATTTCTAATGTTCCATCGTAAAATCCTCCGGTTATTTTGTCGGAATATGCCGAATATAGATTTGACCTCTCAGGTCTGTTTGAGCCAAACCACAAATTACCCATTTTAACAATTTGAGTCTTTCCGATACGTCCGGGGCAAAACACCATGCCCTCATCAAGTTTATCATCGTACAAATCTTGAATGAGTTGTGCCACTTTGCTTAATGGATTTCTTCTTGGCAAATAAAATCTTTCCCATGGTGGACGATTTTTTTCCATGTAAATCATAAAGCTCTCAAACTTATAGTGAGCTTCCATCAGGAATAAATCAAAATAGTGATTAACTAAGTCATATGGTGTAGTCTCATGCTTGAAATGGTAATAATCCAAATCCCAAATCGTACCACCTGTTTTAGCCGTGCAGAAGCCCTCTATAAGCTCTTTTGCTCTCTTAGTGAGTTGTAGTCCATACTCAATATCTTTCTCGCCATTTATGGCCACACTGCAAGCGTCTACATAGGCATTAATTACTTGCTCGTCTTTCCCTTTATCCTTTATGTAGTTTTCATATCCGTTTACTGTGGAAATAAGGCTCTGACTAGCCATAAGAAAAGCACCTCCACTTTTAAAAAGCAAAGGTGCTTATAGACCTCTGCCTATAATTTTTCTAGGTTAGCGCCGTAAGTCGCTTATACGGCGGTAATATATTACTCTGTTGTTTTAATCATTATCTCTTCAACGCTATGTTCGCTACAAATCATTGTGTAACTATATCACATCTTCAAAGTCTACAATATGCAATCTTTGACAACTGTCTTTTACTCTTTCTCTTGCCTCTTCAATATTTTTACAAATCCATGATGGATAATTGCTAAATTCAACATTTACTACCGCATATCTGTATTGTGGATAGTATCTTTCCTTAACTTCTTTAAGGGTTAAGTGTCCAGACTTTTTGTACTTTGTGTTTCTGTTGTACTTTGTGTCGATAAGTTCTGAATAAAACTTGTAGTTTATAAAATTTATGATTTCGCATACGGCAAATATAATTACAATTGCAATCGCTATAACAGTTTTTATCATGGTTATTCGTCCTTTCCGCTATTTAGAGTAGTGACCAGTTCCATTTGTTAGTCAGTAAAATTTTATCAGAATGTTGGCATTGCGTCAAAGCAAATAGGATTTGTTTTCTGTAAAAGCACATTATAATTATCAATTACGTCCCTCGCTTGAACTATATGCATTTTAATGCCATATCTATACGCTGTATCTTTTTCAATGCAACAGCCATTCCAATCATACGCTTCATCAATTCCAATGAATACATCAGCCTGTGCCAGCTTCTTAAGACTTTCGCCTAAATACCATACAGCTTCCTTGCTGTCTTTAGGTGGGTTGTCCTCAATGTAGCTGTCGATAAGTTCTAATTCCTCACCCTCGTATATCTCAGCAATCTTTTTCATCTTCTGAATACTTGCTTTGATTTCTTCCTCTGTTCTGCCTTTCATTGGCACACTTACAAATAATTTTTTCATGGTTTTGTTCTCCTCTTTTTCCGACAATAAATCGCGAATAATAAGCTCATCCGCTAATTTATTTCTTTCAAATGCCTTATCGTCTATTTCTTTTTGCAACTCTTTTATTTTTTCAATTATATCAAGGGACTCCATACACTCACTCCTTAAGGTAATATAATAACTAACTCTACTTGTTGACCGGCAATATATTTATTCGCATTCTGAAAGTCTATCTTTTATAAACTGCTCCAGCTCGCTAAAGCCTTTTGGCTTTTCAATTCCTTTTCTTGCAGGTTCTGCGACTATTGTTTCCATTTCTTCTTTTGCTCCTTGATAGGTAATTTCCATTCCTGATTTTATTTCGTTCATTTGATTTCCTTTCATCGCAAACAATAGTCTGCTTCTTCTAGTCTATCCGCTATTCTTGTCATTTCAATCTGTGTTCCGTTTTCATTCATTGTGCTGACAAATACATGTCTGTCACAGCCACTACTTGGTACACTGCCGAGTCTTATTTCCGTTTTATCATCCTCAAACTTGTAGCATTTGCGCATTTCTTCAATGCAGTTATTCATTTCTGTTATTTTCATAATCTCACTCCTTAAAGCACTCTTTCAGCGCTTGCCTGTCTGCTTCATTATCTGCCACAATAACAGGTTCATCTTCTAAAGTGGAACAATCTATAGACTCGCCATTTCTACCGCCTATTTCGTGTGATTGTGCGTCTCTAAGTGCCTCACGCTCTATTGATTTAATTACTTCTGCCATGCTCATTATAATAAACCTTAAATCCTTTCATTGCATAATCAGAAACAGCCTTTTTCAGCTCCTCATGGGTGGAACAGGTCTCTTTCAAAAGAATAGCCATGCCTTTTTTGCTGACCGCATAAATTCCAAACGGAACCTGTTTACTTGCAATATGTAAAACAGCTTTTAATTGTTCTGCCTTCATTTCATATACGCTATTTCCGACTGTCAGTTTCATTTCCCATAAACCTCTCAAAATCTTCCATGCATTTATAGCACAAGTCGTATGTGGTATTAAAAATGCCGTTCTTTGTAACCGAATTTCCACACAGTATTCCTTTTTTAATTTCTGCACCGCACCTGTCACAAGTGTGCCATTCTTTTTGATGTTTCATTCTTCCACCGCCTTTCTAAGCACCATACATAAACCTATTTCCGAAATGGAAATCATTTAGTGCTTTTTCTAATTCGTCTTTGTACCTAAATGGACTTAAAGGGCTTTTTATTTCTTCCCTCAATACAGGTGACATATTGTCTATTAAAATGCCTTGTGTAGCGCTTGCAAGATTTTGTGGTGGCAAATCTGCTAAAGCGCATAACTCCATTCTTTTATGGTCGCATTTTTCAGATTTAGGGCAACTTTTACATTTTTCTGCTAATTTGCTCAAAGATTCCGCCATTACTACACCAACTTTCTACCGCAGATAGGGCAATAATTGATTGCTATTTGATTTTTATGTTTTTTGCCTGTGTCTCTATCAATAGCAATGACCGCATCTGCTGTAAGGCATATAATACTGCCATCGTCATTTAGTATTATGTTTCGTTTTCCTTTTTTACAAAATTCACACATACTTAGTCCTCTCTCAATTTTTCGCCACACATAGGACAGTAATTAATCTTTACAGCCTTGGTCATACCTAAAGGCTTTATATGTTCGTTGTCAAGACAGGCAAATATATTTAGCGTACTGCCCTCAATGTCAACATATGCCTGTATTCCGGTATAGTAGCCCTCGTTATATTTGCTTTCTTTTCTTTCAGACAGTTCTTTTACCTCAAACTCTAAATTATGTTCATTAAATTTCTTTTCGCAAAATTCACACATATTACACCTCAATCAAAGTAAATTTTCGTTTGCTAACAATTTTGCCTCTGCGAAGCATTCCATCTATGCCTCTGCCACACTCCATATTGATTGTGTTTACCTCACATTGGCCTAAATACACTTGATATTCTTGCCCGGCAATAGAAATAGTTCCAAGCGCATTTTTGTTTTCAAAACTTGCATTAAAGCCACTGTAGTTATAAGGCGTACCACAATAAGGGCATTTTAAAAGTTTTCTGTCAATCGGTGCGCCACAGTTCACACAGTTTGTGTTCATTGCTTATTCTTCCTTTGCCTTAAACAGTGTGTCAGGAAATGGAATGCCTAAAAAATGCATATTTGCGTACTTCCTAAATGTCGGCACGCTCATACCGGCAATCTTTGCAGCTTGTGCCTGTGAACATCTGCCATATGCGTATTCCATCAATCCCTCTCGGAATGAATCAATATTTCGTGTCTTAACTCCTTTTGCCATATTTATACCTCCATTTTTTGCTTTTCAATTTGATGTTTGTGTTTTGCCATCTCTCTGTGCATTTTATACTTCATATTTTCACAGCCGATTTCTTTTAGCTCTGTTTTAAAATTATCAAAGTCGCTGTCATTTTTGATGTATACATTGACATATCTATCTATTTGCGGTCTTGTCATAATTACACCATTTTCAGTAAATACTTTTCTGATATAGTTGGTGTAATAGCAATAGCCTTTGACTTTTTCGTGATATAACCCCCAAAAATAATCCGCATTTTCCTTTGTTTCAAACTTTGCTCTAATCTCATTGTTTGAAATATGGCTGTAGCAATGTCTGCATAATGTAATTAAATTGCTTTCTCTATCATCTCCACACAATGAAGCCGTTCTTATGTGTGCCATCACCAATGCCCTGTATTCTCTACTGCTTTTTCCACAATATTGGCAAGTGTAATTATCTCTCTCAAAAATTTTAGTCTGTAAATCTTTATATGAACTCATAGTGAATACCTCCTACCACTCTTTGCTTTCACACCAACTGCTCTTACAAACATGGTTCATAATGTTGGTCAAAACTTTTTCAGAAGAAAAATGTGCCAAGCTGTAATCGCATTGTGTTGAAAACTTTGTATTGAAATATTCATCAACTAACATCTTGTAGTCTGTATTATCTTTCATGTTGCTTATCGTTGAGTAATAATTGTCCGTATATCCGTCACGCTCTATTTCAGTTTCTTTTGTTAAACTGTCTACCACTCTTGATAAAACCTTGTCTGTTAATGGATAGTGATATTCTCCGGTGTATTCTCTATGCTTGCCTAGGAAGTATTCAAAGAATAACTTTACATTTTCTTTAAGTGTTTCATCGTTAGTCCAATCATAGGCTATCTTACCAGCTCTGTTTACCATTCTTTCTTCGGCAACTTCCCAATCTTTTTGAGAGTATTCGCTTATCGGCTTAAACTCTTTCACTTTTTTATCTTTAGGTGAAAAAGAATTACACTGTTCTCTGTTAAGAGAATTACTTTTAGTATTTAATGTTTCGTAATTAGTGTTAAGGTAATCATTATTAGTAATCCCTGTTAAAAGAGTTACACCTTGTGGCATTCCCGAATTACACTTTGTGTTATTCCCTTGGGAATTACATTTTGTGTCATTCCCGTCTGCCTGTTTATGTAATTCCTGTCCTCTATCTTCTGCTATAACCTCTTGTCTGATATTTTCTTCCCATTTTTTAACTTCTGCGTTGATAACATCATAATTAGGTCTTATATGTATAGTCGGCATTGAGTTGAATTTGTATTTTGCTGTAATTACAAATTTCTTTTTCACCAACGATTTAATTGCTTTATCATACTGTCTTTCAGTAATCCGTATTTCTTCCCACCAATCTTTTCTTTGCTTTGCAATCCAATATTCGCCATCCTTGTATATCTTAACTTTGCTCTTATTGTCTTTACTTGGCGCAAACCAATATAAAATCCTTGATAAAAGTGTTCCCTCTATCAAGTCACCTGTTATGTCAATGTATTTATGGAATGTGTGATTGCACCTTGCTGATGATAAGAAATTAACTTTTGTTTCGATTTCATTTTCTGATAGCATATTATTTACCTCCGTACCGATAACTCCGTGATTTATATAAAAACAGTTGTCAGGCGGTCACGGTTCCGCTTTTCGTGTTGCAATCACTAGGCAACTGATTTTACCGAATTTTTAAAAAAGGCAAAATACACTCCATCAAAAGGTTTCCCAAAACACATTACAGAATTTTGAAGTGTCTCACCCATTGCTTTCAGTCGCGCGGACCTACTAGCAACTTGTTTTTGTGTGTTTTCTTTTATTTTTCCGAAACTGCTATATTGCAGGCCTCCGTCAGCATTACGCAACCGCTATTCAAGATATAACAGCTCGCACTAAACCGACATATGATTGATGTGGTGTGGATTTGAACCACACATAAAGCGTGCACTCTTTACGTTGGAGGGAATCGAACCCATAGGCATAACCCAAATGTTTTTAATCCATATGCCTGTCTCCTGACCATTCGCTACTTACCCTTTTGTATACACATCAATAGTCGGTGTCCCCCGACTAGCGCAGATACAAGGACTCGAACCTTGATAACGATTTTACTCGTTAGAGAGATTAGCAATCTCCTGTGATACCCTTACACCATATCTGCAAGCGAGTGTTTTTTTACTTGGTTTCCACTCACCCAAGGATTTTTTAGCCAGCCGCAAGCGGCTCAATCCAGTTCCCTGTACTAAGTTTATCCGGAATATTAATTGGTACCTGCATTTCTCTAATAAACGCACTAGGGGTGTACTGGCAACATCACCAATCGGCAAGGCTAGGAATCGAACCCACGACCAATCAGTTAATAACTGACTGCTCTACCACTGAGCTACATGCCGTTAATGAGGGTGAAGTCTAAGGAGTGGCAACACCCTCCGGAGATATAAATTTGTATGTGCTGTAGGAAAAGAACTAACGAAACCTACAGCAAAGGACATGTGAGGAATTGCACCTCACCTAAGACTCACTAATTTGAGTTGCCCTAGTTTAACAATTAATTAAAGGGGGTATATATGTCTACTCTGCCTATTACAGATGTCTTTACGACAGGTTGGTTTTCACGCTCGTGTATTGTGGGATTATACACGATTAAACCCTCACGAGCCTTGTGACGGCTCTTAACAGCTTTCCACTATGAGGGTGAAAGGAACTACTAAGTCCAATGTCGGGGAACCAAGTAAACCCCGAACAGGGCATGTTGGATTTGAACCAACGTATGCGGGAATCAAAATCCCGTGCCTTACCGCTTGGCGAATGCCCTATTTATTGCCACATGAAAGCTATGGCAAGTATTTGACCGAGCATTACCGCAGCACCGAGAAGTCTCGAGCTAACTGTCTCTTTTTCGTCTAACATGGTACTTGACGTTCCAAATGCGGTTAATGCCAGCCATACTGTTGTTGCAATTTTTAGTACAAACATGATTTACACCTCAAAATCTAATTATCCTTAAAGCCCTCTATCAGCGACTCGGTTATGGTAGCCAAGACTAGAAACACTGCCGAGATAAGCAATCCGTGTTCGTCAGATAAGAGTACTGCACGAATTGTGCAAAGCATCATCAGCCACAGGAAAACATTTTTAATCAACACCGGAATTTCCTTATCCACGAATTTTCCAAACACTTTCCATCTGCGCCTAGATTTAAGCTCGTGAGCCTTAATTGTGTACCATATAGCTTTTTGTACATCCTGTGTGAGACTGTCTTTATGTCCAGCTCGATATTTATACTTGTATGCAGTAATCTCACACCATTTTGCCACATCCTTAAGTCCGTAAATGTCAATCATTTCATCAATGCACTCTTTACGATTAGGCAAATTATAGTGGCTAGGGTGATTTATCATTTCGGAATCAATTTTGCTAGACTCAAATCCTGTTAATTTCATCTCTGTTAACTCCTTTACTGTTATATATTATATATAACTAATATTTTATCGTAGTTGTATGTATATATATTATTATTGTGTATGTTGTTTAATTAATATATAACTTATGTTATAATAATAAATACTGCTTGGTGCGATTGAGGTATGGGTAAAGGCCTTTTTGTCTTGGCGGATATTTTGGGGGCTAAGTGGGGCGGTTTTTCACTTTTCATATACACCCCTAGGGCACCCAATGCGTGCGCCGTTCAGCTCTCAAACATCAAGCATTTTAAATTGTATCTATTGCATATACAATTTACTTCTATGCTTTCAACTCTTCGCTAAACAACTGTTTTGTGCATAGTTGTAATAATTCAATAGCCCTCAAAGCCTTATAAATCAAGGGATTAGAATTGTATCTGTTGTATATACAATTACTTGGCATTATCAACCATGCTATCGCCTGATAATGCTTTAATATTCTGACTATTTGAAGCACCTAACTGCGGCAATTCATTAGCCGTTAATGCTCGCGCCTGTGTGGCCTCGTAGCCGATTCCCGGCTGATTCATGCCAAATTCATTATTACCAACAAACATAGCACCCACCGGGGATTTATTGTCATATGCTCTATCCTTGATACAATCTTTACGGATTCCTTGCAGTTTTTGCCAAATCTCATAACTTTTAGGGCTTGACTCTTTATTTAATCTCCAGTTATCTATAACACCGCAATCTATATTACACCAATTACTAAATGCAACAGTACTACATAGTTTATTATATTTATCACTAATATATATATATTCATCACATATATTATTTAATATATTATAATTATATCTATTGTAGTTGGTTAACATACATGTATTATCATATAACCGTTTATCTTTTAATATACTGTTATCATTAAATATAATCTCTCCAACTCTCTTGCAGACAGCTTTCCAAGGTCTTTGGCCCTCGCTCTTCAAGTCGTCAATTTGTAGTTCCTGACAAGCCTGTTCTATAGCCCTCTCGAAGTCCTCTCGATAAAGCTGGAAAGTGCCAAAATCGGCGATTAAATGTTTAGTTATATTTCCTTTAATTTTTTCCATTTTAGCACCTCAAAATCATAAAATAAAAAAGCCCGCACCACCTGGAACAATTCCAAGCGACACAGGCTAGCCGGCATCTGCTTATTAATTTAATTAAAATAATAATAATCAAATCTACTTATTTTGTCAATATATGGATTGTTGAATATATAATAATAACTGTATTGATTAATATATACCACATTACACATATATATTAATTATATATAAAATAAAAAGCCGGCCACAAAAAACCGACTTTAAATTTTAAAATGGGCACTCATTGTTATTGTTTTCCAGCTCATCCAGCTTATCCAGCACTAATTGGTTTACAAAGCCATTAATCGTCAGCCCTTGCGCTTGTATTCGGTCCTTTGTACCCTTTGGCAGCATAACACTTATTCTGTCATAGTTCTCTTTTGCTTTTTCATTCTGTCTCTTTACTCTACTTTTATAGTTTTCAATCATTTTCTTTTCATCCATTTTTTACACCTCATTATGTAAATTAATAATATCAATAATCACTAACAATAATACTATAAATAATATTGCTATACATAAATATATAACAATTAAATTACTATGTCAATATTAATTACATGTATTATTGCAATTATTGTTTTATTACTTATTATATATAATTTTGAAATTATGAATATAAATATTATTCTAATTAGTAGTATAAATATTTTTGCAATATTTTTGCAATTATGTATTGACATTACTAATATAATATGATAATGTATAGTCAAGCCGAAAGACAAGGAACAAAATAAAAAAGCTCATCGCGCAGCCGGCCAAAGTTACACGATGAGCACCAAACAAAATAATATGAAAGGCGCGTATATTATAACATACGTGGGAAAAGGTGTAAACCATGAGAAAATTAAATTGTAAAGAAGTTAATGAGGCATTAAAAAAGGAAATTATGGACAGTTACGAAAGCGCAAAGGAATATTTTACATTTGACGGCGCAGAGATGAAGACAGAATACAACGATATCTGCAAGGATATTTTAGAAGCTTTCAAGCGTGAAAAACTTGACAATGATTTGAGATATGAGGCTGGCAAGATGAGCCGTCAAGACTTGTTTATTGATTGGATGCAAGGGCTTCCAACAGCGTTCCCGGTTGCTGATGATATTTTTTTAGGTTTTGCAACTGAATGGTTAGGAAATATCCTAGATGAGACAGAGACAGAAAAACAGAAATACAGTGATAGCAAGGCGGAGCGCACTTCTTGCTTGATATTATACAGAGAATTAAATAAGCACGCACAAAAAGCAAATTAGAGGAGGTGTAAATATATGAGATATAAAATTGAAAAAATAGCAAAAAGAAATAATTTAAACTATAGCACTGTAAAATTCGATGGCGGTTTTAAGGGTTATGAATTTAGCGCCAATAGTTACAACGAAAAAGCTTTTTTAGAGTCTCTTTTCAGATTAAAGGATTTATATATAAAAAGTAACCCATATAGTTATTATTTTACTGTAATGTATTTAGATGATTATTTGAGCCTTAAAAAATTCGATAAAATGGTTTCTAAACTCGCAAATATGTTTTGTCAGGCATTGCACGACGGCAAGGCACCAATGGAGGCCAAAAACATGCAATTACATTTTTGCGCGTTGTGCCCGGAATATTTCCCGGCATATGAAAATATCTACAATGAGGTAGCATGGAATTAAGGGGGGCGCAGTTATGAGAGATTTTATCGAGCTTTTAAAGGCTTTCGGGCTTTTTGCGTCGTGCCTTGTTATTGGTTATGGCGGTTTGTTTTTATTTTTTTATTAAACAGCTAATATCAAGGGATTTTTAAGCCGGTGCAATTCCGGCTATTAGCTTTATATATAAGGCTTTCGGGTCTTGTATTATCAATTTAATTATTTTATTCATAGGTGCTTTTATACAGCTTTACGGCTGTATATATTGCACTCCGTCCGCGCGTCCGGTAAATAATCGCGTCAAGAGGTCTTATAAATGCCTTTATATTTATATCAGGCTCAAGAGGTGCAATGCTTGAAAAAATAATTGTGCGCCCTTTATAGGTGCTTTGTGTTACCACCTAATAAAAACAGATTAACGCACGTATGAACCGCGAAAAGGTCAAAAAGTAACTATAAACCATGCACGAATAGAAAAGAGGGTTGACGGATGAGCAACGAGCTAAACAGTCTTGACGCTGTAGAAATGGAAATTAGAGCACGCTACAACGGCAAATATCAAAGCGCGCCGGAATATCAAGCAAGTGAGCGCGCCACACGTAAAGCAATAACAGACATTTTTAGAGCTGTCGCAGAGTCTGGCGCGTGTGACGATGTTACCGCGCTTATTAGTGGCAAGGAATACCGCCGGACGGCCTTCTCCAATTATCTACAGCATAAAAACTATATAAGCCCAATAATTAAGGCTTGTTATAGATAGGGGGCGTATTATGTCTAATTATGAATATTTAGGAAAAAAGGAAATATATAAGCGAGTCAAGGCGCTAGGCTATGAGATGTCGAAAATAAGTGACTTTAGTTATATCAAGTATGATTGTATAGAGTGGATGGAATCGCACGAGTTAAAAATTACAGTTCAAAGGTCCGGTGAATGGTTGCAAGTCGTAGAAAAGCGCGCGCATGTTCACCCGGTCACATTATTTTGTGACTATCAAGCCGGGAAATATATCACGCGTTATTATTAGGGATATTTATATCCCTTTTTGTTGTGCCTAAAATCAAGCGTGTAGCCGTTGAAGCTGTCACAAGTTGTCCGGCTATAAGTCCGGCTGTGGTACATTGACAAATTAACAAAAATATTCTATGATTTTATGATATATACATTTAAAGCCGTGTATTTGACAATTTAAGGGCTTTTAAGCGTACTAACATGTATTTTATCAAGCATGTTAAAATAAGCCACAAAACGAGCCGTTTACAATGCCTGAAAATATAATTATAGCATTGCAAGCCGTCAAGCCGTGGCAAGTTGTGCCGGGTGTGAGTTGTTACAAGTCAGGCACACCAACTCACGTAAAATGTTTGAATTTTCAGAAAACTTCACTCAATTAAAGTGTGGTGCGAGTTCTTTGCAAGTTCTCGACAAGTTTTTACAAAATTTCGCAAACGGATTTTTGAAATCGAAAAATCCAAAGGTACGGGGGCACTTAATTCATCCTAAAATTTTTAGGGGTTTGAATTTTGAATCGCCAAAAAATAAATGCTCTTGGCACTGTAGTCACTCTCTCCTAGTTCTTCAATCAATTTCTGCCGTGTCATTTCCGGATTAGTCCGGTGTATGTATTCTAATAGTCTGTCTATTTTATCCATATTTTTGCTCCAATAAATTAAATATTTTGTCAGCCGTGTATACAATATTCCGTCCGTACAAGCTCATAAAATCTGCGATTATTTCTTCCGTCTCTATGTCAATGTCACAGCCATATGAGAATGAGTACGCATGCACTAGCTCATGGCATAGTATTTTGTCAGCCATGTAATCAGACACATTATCAGCTATCGTTACTGTCTTGGTTGTATTATCAGTCACTCCTAAACTTATCGTGCCGTCAGACCGCTTTAATTCGCTCGATGTGGGCTTTTTGAATTGTATGCGCCACAATATATCATTAACTCTTATATCCATGCTTATGCCCTCTAAAAATGGCTATGAGCATTACTACCCATAGCCTTAATAATTACAGTTTTGATGCAAGATTGCTCATCTTGGTGCGCAAAAGGTTGCGTTCATCAGGTGTCATGTCGTTTAAAAGCTCCGATATATCTCCACTCAATTCACGGATATACATGTCAAGGGCTTTCATTTTATGCTCTTTGTCCTCTGTAGAGGCTCCTTTGTGCATTTCTTTTGTCTCGGTATAATGTCTCTTTGCCCTGTCATAATTGCTTTCACTCACATGTGGTGCAATTGGTTCAGAGTAGTACATCTTACCTTGGCTCTTATCCATGTCGCGCATATACTCCATGTCGTTGTAGTTTACCGGCATGTGATAATAAGGCGGTTCCTCATATCCTCTACGTGTTCCGCGACCTTTAGGGGCAAATCTGCCATTTGCATAGCGATATTGGTCGTAATATCTTCTGCCACTTTCTTCACCATATTCTGCCTTAAGACTTCTTAGGAGTTCTTTGTCGTACTCTTCTTCCTCTTCATCAGCCTTTTTCATAGCCTTGGAAATTATTGAATGATACTCAGCTTCTGCAAGGCCTTTTATCATATCTACGACCTGTCCCATCTCGGAAGTATCAACATTCTCAATACCCTTTTCAAGCTCGTTGACAGCTTTCTCTGTAAGGCACTCTTGCATTTTGTGCATTCTTTCAATGTGCATACTCTCGCCCCCTTAACCAATTCGATTTACTGTGATGTTAGCATTTGCAACACTGACAGCCTGTGCAGATGTATTCTTGACAGAAATTGCCTGACAGCATCCGCAAGGAAGCCATACATCTGTTGCCATAGACACATTGTTAAATGCTTCAACTGCTGTTGGTGTAGAGATTGCCAGTGTAGATAAGTCCGGCTCGCCCTCGACAGCAATAGCTAATGAAATTGCTCCTGCGGTTCCGCCTGTAGGAACTGCAATATTTCCGTTAAATTCTACTCTGTACTTTGCTTTGCAAGTGTTGGTAGCGCCTTTAAGGTTAATTAATCCGCTTCCTGTTCTGTGTGAAATATATCCTTTATTGCATACAGACGTTGGCGCATCTGTAAATAATACATTTCCATTTACTGCAACTGTCTGTGTTGCAATGCTTGAAAATTCAGCCATTTTTATTACCTCTCTTTCATAAAATAAAAAACCACCAACCGATATTAGTTGATGGTTTCTAAATTTGATTATGCACAATAACTCATAGCATATTTTTTGACGATATTCTCAAAAATAGCTTTAAGTTGTGGTTTTTCAAAGATAATAGCGATTTTTGTTGTCTCATTCTTAATTGCTGTTTTGGTATTGCCCGCTTTCTCCATACGCTTTTTCTTATTGTCCTGTAATCTCTTTAAACTACAATGTGCAGTGGTTTCCAATTCTCCGTAGAGCTGATTGTAAAGTATCTGATAGTCAATTTTGCTCTTGATTGAAATTTCACGTACCCTTGCATTGATTTCAGCTTTCCAATCTCCGATAGGCTGTGTAAATATCTCTTTCATATTGTCAACAGTCTGCTCAACTTTATTTATCTGCTCTGCCTGTCGTTTTTGTTCAAGCTCCATTTTAGCCTGTTCGTCTGCTATTGCATAAAACATCTGCATCTGCGGAGATAACTGAGAACGATTGATTACAACTTCCTTTACTTTATCTTCTACTTTAACAAAATACTGCCTTGCTGTCTTGCCCTTGGCAGAATGACTTTCCATAGATAGATGCTTCGCAAAATCTGTTGTAAGTCGATAATCCTTACATTTATTACCGTTCGACATAATGTCGAACCCCCACCAATCTTTATTTTCTTCATAAAACTCATTACCCTCAATATTGGTTTTAGCCCATCTTGAAAACTGACTTGGTGTAAGCTCCAAAAAATCATACAACGCTCTCGCTGTAGTGTGACCGCTTTCATCAATCTGTAAAGCAATCTCAATCGGAGTTTTCATATCTATTACATTGTTAATCACATTCATTATGCCACACCGCCTCTCTCTGCCATTAAGTGTTTCAGCAACAGCTTCTCCATATCGCCTGTCATTGTCTTTACTCCCTCCGTTGCGGTCGGATTTTCGTCTAATAACTTACCATATACAAAACAGTTCAGATAGTTTAGTGTGCTATAATCTCCTGTTTCCAATAGATTGTCTACCATATTGCAGATGTTGTCGTGTACTCCATTCAGAAAATACCAATGCTTATCCATAGACTTTTGATACACCTTTTCAGCATACTTCCTTATTTCCTCTAGCTCAATGCTCGTTGGCATGCGGTCTAATATCTTGATAATGTCATCCTTGACTTTTAATGTGTCATACTCACATCTAAGGCCATCTAGCTCCCTTTTAAGCTCTGCCTTTGTCATTTCATCAATACTCTTGCGTTCTAATTCCATAATATCTTATCCTTTCAAAAAATACTTGATTTTCCGAAAGAAACTGATAGAATAGATTTATCAATCTCTTTCGGATTGGTGCTTTTAAAGTGTTGTGTTCGTTGGTAGCGGTGCAACACTTTATTTTTTTTGACTTCTTATCTTTTCAATGCCAATTCTGATTAGTTCTAGTATTGAATAACCATTTTCAGAAGAAAAGTCCATAATTTCTTTTTTCTCTTGTTTTGTTACTCTTACATAAATCCTATCATTCATTGGATTTTCAGATTTAGGTCTGCCTGTGCGTGGAGACATTTTAAACACCTCACTTTCTGTCCGCACATTTAATATATAATAGTACGCACAAAAAGTCAACCCCCAAAATTCAAGTTTTTTAGAAAAAATCAAATCTACAAATCATCAACTAATATTCGGTTTTCAATGTGCAAAAGGGCAAACATTATAGTCTGCCCTTTGGTTATAAGTAATACTGCTTAGCAGACATAATCTCAACTAACTCTCGACTAAACTTGGACTAAACCTCGACTAAAAATGGTTTTTTAATCAGTTTAGATTGAGTTAACTCAATTAAGATACTCAATTATTCATTTTTAGCAATTACAGCCGGTATTGCAACCACAGCCATATGCATAAGCATTTGGGTTAGGCACAACATAAGCTGGAATAGCCGTAGGATTTACAGAGTTGACAATCTGCTGTGTCTGTGCTGTCATTGCAGTAGTCAGAAGTGCATTTTGTCTATCCTGTGAAGCAGAAAGTTCAAGTTTCTGCACCTTATCTCTCAAATCCGCATTTTCCTTTGTACATAAGTAATCAAGAATAGCCCTCGTTCCTGCCTGCTGACTATCAATGATGTCTCTTGTGTTGCTATTCATTGTGTTTTGTAAAGCACAAGTGTTAGTTGCTAAGTTGTAATTAATTCCCTGAATGGCTTCTCTCGTCTCGCAGCAGCAGTTAGCAAGCTGTGACTGTAAAGCATTGGTATTCTGCATATTAGCAACTGTATCAGCGTTTACCGCCTGTTGTATGCCGTAGCCGGTCTGCATGATATTTGTGTTAATACCATTAAAGCCTGTGAGCATACTGTTGTTCATGGCATAAAAGCCGTCACAAAGTCCGTTGGAAATGCCATCTAACTTGCTGACAACTGCCTGATTGTCAAAGCCTCTCTGAATTTCACTGCCGACACCGCCATTAGTGCCACCGAAACCACCAAAGCCGTTACCCCAGCCCCCAAATATCGCAAATACTACGATAAGGAACCAAAGCCATGAGCCGTCATTCCAGTTATTTCCGTTGTTTCCGTCCAAATTCGCCACGATGGGTACGCTTGGACAATTTCCTGTGTTGAACATCTGTTTTACCTCCAAAATTTATTTCATAAAGAGCCGTGCGCACGTTCTCTCATATGCTATATCCCAAAATTACCTCTAATCTGCTTCATTACATCGTCAGGATTAATGCCCTTTTCTTTGCATAGGTTTCTCGCCATTTGTTCAATTCCCTTGCTGTTTCCGCTTTGAGCCATGCTCATTGCGTTCTGAATCATTGGATTTTTCATTACGCGATTATTGCTCATTATCTGTTGCATTATTCCCATTACATTCATGCTTTTTCACTCTCCTTGCTTTGTACTCGTGAAGTTTTTCTTTGTGCTCCTAAAGATAATTGCTCAATTTTCTCTGATAGTTCGTTGAGCTTTGCCATAATGCCCTCTGTGGCTTTCTCTGATAGGTCAAATTCAAGCTTTTCTGTGTCACCCGATAAAATGTCTGCCTTATCGTTCAAAACCGGCTTAAAAGTCAATGTGCGTATTGTTCCGTCAGCATTCCAGCTCTTGGCATATATCTCTGTTAAATCCTGTTTTGGGAAAAATGCTACACTGCCATCCATCGGCACCTCGTTGGGATTAATAGTCTCAACTGCCTGTACTACTCTGCCACTTATGCCTTGTGTTGGCTCGGGCTGTTGGTATCTCTGATAGTTTGCCATTGGGTTGTACTGATATGCTCCATAATTAGGTGTATAATTCATCATTGGTTGCTGATACGGCATGTTCATCTTTGTTTTCCTCCAAAACTTCCTCTATCGCTTTAATGACAAGGGATAATGTCATTAGGTCGATTTTTTGTAACTCACTTTTTGCAAATATTTGTTCTCTTACTTCATCGTCAAACATAACATCATCTCCTTATGCCTAAATTGTGGCATAAAAAAAGAGAAGAGCATTTCCATGTTCTTCTCATATTTGTGTCATATAATGGCTTTTCTATATACAATTTTTACTACACACTTTTTGGGGTGGTTACTACACAGTTACTACACACTTTTCATATTAAAATACATTAAAATACATAGAATTTTATATTTTTTACGATTTTACGAAAACTCCGCAAACCCTTTATTTTCCTAGGATTACGCCATTATTTACGAAATCGTATGGCACTCCTTGATATACATAATAATTTTACCAGTTTTAGTACAAAAATGCCCTACGAGCGTTGATTTTTCAACATTCTGTAAATTGAGAGTGTGTACTACTACACACTTACTACACACATTTTCTTCTATATTCTATGATTTTGTTGCCGGTGCCAACGATTTTTTCAATGTCAGCAAACGATTTTTCGGGTGTAACATGTGTATACAAGTCCATTGTCATTTTCAGTGTTGCATGACCCAAATATGATTGAACGACTTTCGGCTCTATGCCTGACTCAAAACATCTTGTCGCAAACGTATGCCTGAATGTGTGACCACTAAAAAATGGAAATTCATCGTCACTGCTCTTTGTATCATTTATCCGTCTTACAACTGAACGTATAGAGTCGCTGTATATAACCGAATTAATTGGTGTGTTAAACCTTGTAACAAACAAATATTCGTTCTGTTCTTTAGGCCTGCGTGTCGAAACTATCTTTTTAAGCTCAAATTGTTTCGTCAGATATTCCTTGCACACACTGTTAATTGGTACGTGTCTGTAACTCTGCTTGGTTTTTGGTGGCTCAACATGAAATGTCTTGCCTTTATCTTCAAGGTATTTCTGATACACAAGCGTCTTATTAACATCAATATATCCCTCGTCCATATGTATATCTGCAATCGTGAGTGCAAACAGTTCTCCTGGGCGCAAGCCTGTATTAACTGCCACATTATACATGTTGTCGTAAAATGTGCCTTTACATGCTTCAAAAAACTCGCTCTGTTGCTCTACTGTCAATGCAAAAGCATTAACTTCCTTGTCTGCTCTCAGCTTTACACCTTTCGCCGGATTTTTAATCATCAGGTCATCTTCCGTAGCTCTACTGAACATGTCGTTTAAAATAACCTTGATTTTGCTCTGTCTCTCATACTTATAGTTATCGTCAGAAGCTTTGTCGATAAGTAACTGCACATCTGACTTGCGAATAGATGTTATTTCATGGTTCCCTAAGTATGGTGAAATGTTCTTCTTATATATATGCGTGTACTCCCTAATGGTATTGGGGCGCACCCTCTTTTTCTTGTATACATTCATCCACCTGTCAAACCACACATCAAGGGTAATGCTGTCTCTAACACTTGTGAATTGTTGATTGTCGGTCACTGCTTTGCTAAGTTCTTTCCGCAGTTCTGACAACTTGCTGTTGTAAATTGTCTTACTCTTGCCGAACCTATCTTTATATCTGCCCTGATAAAGTCCGTCCTTGCGCTGGGTTATTCCGACTCCCAGCTCTTTTCCTCTCAAATCCTTTCCCATACTGATTTATGGCTCCTTTCAAAATCAAAAGCCATTATATGATAATTTCTATATTACTACATAATGGCTCATAATTCAATATATCTATATGCTATCTGTCTTTTCGAGGTATTTTTCAAACTCCTTGCGCTTAACTAATCGCTTGCCTCTTCCGACAAAAAGCACAAAAGGGCATGAGGGATTATTAAGCATATCATTGATTCTGTTAATTCCGATGTTACTGTATTCCGCAGCCTCATCAATCGTCAGCGTTACCTTTTCCCATATTGGCACTTTGTTAATCATCGCCTGACTCCTTTCTATCTTTTCTTTAATGTCTGCCACTCTCCGGGAAGTGGTCGTTTTTGAGATTAATAGTCTCTGCGATACCTCTTCAAGGCTCTTATCAGCAACTAGCAACTCAAAAACTTCCGCTTCTTCGTCTGTGAAATTGGCATTTTTTAAAATTTCTTCAAGTTCCGGTCTAGTCAGCTTCGAAAACTTCATAGACCTGTCTCCTATTCTTCGGTTTTGCTTGCACTGTGTATACAAGTATTTGAGTATCGGCATGAACTGTTGCACGGCTTGTTGTCCTCGTATACACATTGCCTTTGAATTGGTTCTATATCACTCACAGTTCTGCATTTCATCTCTGCTCTCCCATTCCTCACAACTATCGGTGTAATCTGTCCAATCAGCTACATATTCGCTATCTTGGTTACAGCATACCCAACCTTGCGATATATCCTCATATTGATGATATTTACAATTTCCACAACATTCATTCATCTTATCATCACTTCCTTTTTATACTGCTCTGCCATGTACTGTCCGTAGCTCATACCCTTGCTCTTAGCAATCTCGCAGATTTCCGCAAGTTTGTTTTTCTTAACAGGCTTTCTTTTGAGCCTTTTCTTTTCTCTGATTTTTCTTAATTCCGTAGCCCTCTGCTGTCTGTGTGCTTCGCAACACGTATTTTGGTTGGCTGCGGTCGGTGTAAATATCTTGCTACAGACTACACATTTAATCGGTTTGTAGTGTTTCATTGCCATCTCCTTGCTTGATATTCAGATTTTTAAACATAGCGCACATAACATCTACCACAATCGAGTTGCCGAATTGCTTATACAACTGCGTATTGCTATTTACTGCTGCCATTTTGTCAATATCTTCATCAGATACACCCATCAGCCGTCCACACTCTCTCGGTGTTAGCTTTCTTATACGATATTGCGTAGCAATATGGCTATTTGCATATCCGTGTGTGCCAGCTACAGGATTAGCGGATATGCCATTATCAGAAATAACTGTGCCGCATTGGGAACCGTTGCTTGATATTTGACCGACTTTTTGGATATTATTTTCAAGCAATAAATTATCTTTCTGCACACTCGTTAAGCAATTACTTGTACCTTGCATATTCACCTCTAATCTCTGCTCTGTTAAACTTCCCGCAGTTCTATCTGACGGATTATCGGGATTTCTGCCATGCATAGCAACTATCTGACTTTCACACACCTTAATCTGTTGCGTACCACCGCCCTCAACTGTTGTGATATTAGGGCAAAGTGCATTTTCATCATATACTGTGTTTGATTGATGTTTGCCTGTACCATTGTCCATAAATCCTAACTGCTTTGCTTCAAGTATTTTTGGCTCTTGATTACCGCCTTGCATTGTACTCAATGTTGGACTGCACCCCCCCACATCATAAATTCTGTTGGTACTCTCAAATTTTGCTTCAAGAGAGCCTATTACATTTACATCTGCCATTACTTCAATCACTCCGCTACTTGTTTTATTGGCTCTTAGGGTAGGGCAAATCCCCCCTAAGTACCTTTTCGCCACCGAATTTTTTGCTTTCAAAAAGCACTATTCCGATAGCATCTGTTAGTTTTTCCATTCAATTACTCCATTACTTCCATAATTATCAAGGCCTTTATAATCTCTTGCCCTAAGAGTTACGGCTACATCAATCTGTTTTTCTGCCGTCTCTCCCATATCCTTTAACAACCAAGTTTCCATCTGACCGCAAGTTTGATATTCCACAGTCATATCTTGCCTTGATACAGTTCGCAACTTCTCTCTGTTGTGGCTTATTGATTGTTCCGTCAACGCAAGTCTGTCTGTCTGTCTGTCTGTCTGTCTGTCTGTCTGTCTGTCTGTCTGTCTGTC
>ENA-OPEN01000010-OPEN01000010.1-human-gut-metagenome-genome-assembly--contig:-NODE-10-length-76398-cov-3.329212_pt1 | contig 76398 bp, 76 predicted proteins | sample MGYA00241298_ERZ501530 | MGnify/ENA primary metagenome ERZ501530 (study PRJEB25962, sample SAMEA2042386) | human gut metagenome | biome: human gut; feature: human-associated habitat; material: faeces... | reverse complement strand
TTAAACAATCGTTTTCTTTATAAAATTACCCGATACTTTTTTAATTGGTGCAATTACAACAAACGCATGATCATCATATTTTTTTATTATACTAATAGCTTTATCAACCTCATAAGTTGATAATACACAATAAAGCTCAGTATGTTCCTGATGCGTATACGCACCAGTTCCTTTAAATATTGTACAACCACGATTTAAGGTATCTAAAATTTCTTTAGAAATATTTTCACCACTAGTAGTAAAAATATTTAAAGCTGTATAGGTATAAGCTGTATGAACTTTGTCCATAACAAGACTATTTAAAATAAGTCTAACACATGTAAATAACGTTACAATAAAGCTTCCCTGTAATATTCCACCACCAACAACAGCGATAATAACATTAAAGGCTAATGTAAAAATGCCAATGGAAATACCTTTATGTAATGCAAATGCTTGAGCAATAATATCAATACCACCTGTAGATGTTCCAAACTTTAAAGCAAGTCCTGATGCAAAGCCTGCAAGCAAACCTCCAAAAATGGCAAGAGTAAGAATACCACCATAGTTAGGAATAGCCCCCGTTGTAGTTATTATATCTTCACTTAATGAACTAAAGGGACTTCCTTTTAAAAAGGCTGTAAACAAAGAATTTACAACAATTGCAACGGCTGAAAAGATAGCAAATCTATGTGAAACATACCTCCAGCCTACAACTACAATCGGAGCATTTACAATAAAGATCATTAAACCTAAATTAAAATGTCCACCACATTTTTCAATCAAACGCACAATGAACTGTGCAAGACCTGTAGCACCAGAAGAATATAATCTTGCAGGTTCTAAAAACCATACCGTTGCAATAGCTAAAATAGCATTTGAAATAATTACTATACCAAGTCTAAATAAATCATCTAAGGCTTGTTTTTTTGTATACCTCATAACTATCTTACTTCGTCTCCAGGGTTAAGCTTTGAAACATTTAAAAGTTCCAATTCTTCATCAGCAGCATCAGCAGCACAAAGAAGCATTCCACATGACTCCTCGCCTCTTAGCTTAACTGGTTGTAAATTTTTCACAACTACAACCTTCTTACCAACTAAATCTGAAGGATCATACCACTTAGAAATACCTGATACAATTTGACGTACATCAGTACCAACATCAACCTTAAATACTAATAGCTTATCAGCCTTAGGATGCTTCTTAGCCTCTAGTATTTTACCAACACATAATTCTAATTTATCAAAATCATCAATCGTAATTAATGGTTTTGATGGCTTAGCATCTTTTGTCTCAACTTGAGGCTTCATTTTTTCAAGCTTAGCAACAATATCCTTATGATCAATACGCTTAAATAGCATTTGAGCCTCACCAAGTTCATACGTTTGAACTGTTCCAAAGGCTAAATCATCAAAGCCTGTTTTAGTTACATTTAATTGGTTATAAATTGACTCAGCTGTCTTTGGAATAAATGGCTCTAATAAAATAGCAGCCTCTCTAATTGCCTCAAGCAAAGCGTAAATGACAGACTCTAAAGCATCAATCTTGCTTTCATCCTTAGCAAGAGCCCAAGGTGCTGTTTCGTCAATATATTTATTAGCTCTTCTAAGTGCTATAATAATATCTTCAATTGCATCGCCAACATGAAGGCTATCCATATGCTTTCTAACATTTTCCTTCATTAGTTCTAAAGCATTCTTAAGCTCAGCTTCTTCCTTAAAGAATGAACCCTTATAAGAAACCTTAGACGAAAAATACTTCTTAGCCATAGCCATTGTACGTGAAACTAAATTACCCAAAATATTAGCTAAATCGGAATTGTATCTTTCTGTTACAAGTTCATAGGTAATAGAACCATCCTGCGCAAAAGGAATTTCATGTAAAACGTAATATCTTACCGCATCAACCCCATAAAGTTCAACAAGGTCTCCTGCATAAATAACATTACCCTTTGACTTAGACATTTTATCTGTTCCTGTTAAAACCCATGGATGTCCAAAAACTTGACGAGGAAGTGGCAAATCTAAAGCCATAAGCATAATTGGCCAATATATAGTATGGAATCTTAAAATATCCTTACCAATTAAATGGATATCTGCTGGCCAATACTTCTTAAATAATGGAGAAGATTCACCATTTACACTATATCCTAAGCCGGTAATATAATTAGCAAGTGCATCAATCCAAACATATACAACATGCTTAGGATCAAAAGGAACCTGAACACCCCAAGTAAATGATGTTCTTGAAACACATAAATCTGGCAAATCATTTTTCAAGAAATTATTAAGCATTTCATTCTTACGAGATTCAGGTTGAATAAACTCTGGATGTGTCTTAATATGCTCAATAAGTCTTTCTTGATATGGCTTAAGCTTTAGAAAATAGCATTCTTCTTTCGTAAGCTTAACAGGGCCACCACAATCTGGACAACATCCATTCACTAAGTCCTTTTCCGTAAAATATGATTCACAAGCAACACAATAATGTCCCTCGTAGTGTCCTTTATAAATGTCACCTTTTTCATAAAGCTTCGTAAAAATATCTTGAACTGTACGTTCATGATCTTCATCAGTTGTACGAATAAAGCGATCATATGAGACATTCATCATGTCATAAATAGCTTTTAACTCACCCGCAACATGATCAACATGTTCCTTAGGTGAAACACCCGCTTTTAAAGCTTTCTCTTGAATTTTTTGACCATGCTCATCAGTTCCTGTTTGGAATCTAACATCATAGCCATCTTTACGTTTATAACGACATATAGCATCAGCTAAAATTGCCTCATATACATTTCCAATATGCGGAGTAGATGATGTATACGCAATCGCTGTTGTTAAATAAAACTTTTTCTCCATAGATACCTCCTAAAATAATGCGTTTTTATTATACACCATTTTTCAAGTTAAAAAAAGAATTTTTATTGTTTGAAAAATATAATAATGTATGTTGCTCATAATTCATCGTTTTTAAATAGTTTTTACTCACCAAAAACGTTTTCATATAAGAAAATGAAAGAAAAATTAAAAAAAATCGCATTTTTCGCCTCTTTATTATAAGGGAGGGTAATTTTAAGTAAGAAATATAAGGAGGATCTATGACATAATTAATTTAGTAAATTTATTTCATTAAAATTCATATGAGGAGGTATCTATATTGAATAAAGAATTTGATGAAGATGTGTTTTATGATTTAAGATACGATGTTTATTTTAAAGCATTCTTTTTAAATAACAAGATGCTTGCAGGTTTTCTTTCTCTTTTATGGAAGACTAAGGTTAATCCTGAAGACATTACCTATGATAATACTGAATCAGTTTTGCCTTTAGGTAAAAAGATTATTTATGATGTTGTGGCTAATGTTACGCTTCATAAAAAAGAGGAAATTAATGTTAATCTTGAGATGCAAAACTTGTATCATAAGTATTTAAATGAAAGAATGGCCTTCTATGCTATGCGTAAGTATAGTGACAAATTAAAAAGGGCTAATGAATTTGGTAATATTTGTATTGAGTCTATTTGGTTTTTAGGCTTTAATGACTCTAAATTCCATGATAACAATACTGAAAAATGGTTATCTGAATATAAACTCACTAATGAGGATGGTAATGTTCTAACTGATAAATTTAGAATCGACCAAATTTTCTTGAAAAACAAGGATAAGTGTCCTATAATTGAGTTACAGGAATTCTTTAAGTTATGTACTTCTTTAGATAAGCATAACTTACCAGAATTTAGTACTGAATATGCAAAGGAGGCTAAAGAAATGTTACTCAAGATGAACAATGATAAAGTCCTTAGAGCCGAATCATTTTCTCATGAAATGTTTTTAAGGGACCAAAAAGCTCAATTTAAAAGTGCTAGGGAGGAAGGACTTGAAGAAGGCTTAGTCAAGGGAAAGGCTGAAGGAAAAGCTGAAGGGATTCAGGAAGGCTTAGTTAAGGGAAAGGCTGAAGGGATTCAGGAAAACAAGAAAGAAATAGCAAAAAAGTTATTTCAAAGTGGTCAAACTAAAGAATTTATCAGTTCTATTACAGGGCTTTCTTTAGAAGAACTTAATAATATATTAAAATAAACTAAATAATCTTAATTCATAAGGTACCAGCATAGTATTTGTTGGTATCTTTTTTATTTGTCTAACATGATAAATAATTAAAAAATCCGGAAAAAATCCGGACTCTTAATTATTCAATTGTAATGTATTTGTTTTCTTTCTTTGTTTCTTTTTTCATGTTGAGCGTCAAAACACCATCATTTAAAGAAGCTTTTATGCTAGTCTCATCAACATCTGGAATATAGAAGCTTCGTTTACATGAACGTGTATCGATTTCACGAACAACATAATCCTTATCTTCAACAGTTTGATTATTTTCAATTGCAACAGTCAAATATTGATCATGATAAGATATCTTAACATTATCTTTATTAACTCCAGCTACATTAATATTAAATACATAACCTTCTTTATTTTCCTTAGCATCGGTTTGAAGCCTAGATGTTGTAAAAACAGAAAGACCATTAAATACATCATAATCATTATTATTTCTTCTTAAAAATAACATAAAAATCAGCTCCAATCATAATTTGTTTTATTATTCAATACAAATAGACTTAGTTTCCTTTTTTACAAAAGGTAAATTAATAGTTAAAATACCATTTTCTAAGCGTGCTTTAATACCTTCTGCATCAACATTTGCAAGTTCAATTTCACGTTTATAATAATTTTCAAAGCGTTCACGAATAACATATTCATCTTTTGAAGCTTCATGTTCCTTAACTTCAATCGTAAGCTTAGAATCATCATAATTCATTGATATGTCTTCTTTCTTTATTCCAGGAAGAGACGCTTCAACAACATAGCCATCATTATTCTTCTTTACGTTTAAAGCAATCAAACCACGTGCTTTCTTTTGAGCCTCAAGTGCTCCTTTTGAAACCTCATCAAATACTTTATTTAATTCTTCAAAAACATCATTAAACATATTAATCATCCTTTCTTGTTGGCACTCTTTGTAGTAGTCTGCCAACCATTTACGAATATAGTATACCACATATTTTGGCACTGTCAATGATAGTTTGCCAAAATATCATATGTAAACGTTTTCATTGCTTAAGGGCTAAAACATCTTTTCATTTTACAAAGAATACATGTTTATGATATACTTAAATTGTATAAAATATAGAAAAGAGGTTTTTAAAATGAGAGCAGCATTAATTGGATATGGCACAATGGGACGATTAGTTTACGAGGAATTAGGCTCTGAATGTGCGGTTGTAATTGCCCCTAATGGTCCTGATTGTATGAACAATCTTTTTGAATATGAAAAACAAATTGATATTATTATTGATTTTTCTGTACCGGCAAACCTAAATATGATTTGTGAATATGCAACAAACCATAAGACACCCGTTGTAATCGCAACTACAGGTTTTAATTCCGAGCAAAAAAAACAAATTAAAGAATTAAGTAAAATTGTTCCCGTATTAAAAAGTACAAACTTTAGTATTGGCTCTATCCTTATGAATAAATTTATCAAAGAAGTTACACCTCTTCTATGTGATGATTTTGACATTGAGGTTGTAGAAAAAAATCAGTCAAGAAAAGATAATCGGTCTTATTATATGACAGAAAGCATTGTTGATTTGATTGAAGAGGAAACAGCTCTTAATCCAAAATATGATAGAGAATCTAACGCATCGCGCTCTGGTAACGAGATTGGAGTTTCTTTAATTAAGGGAGGAAATATGCAGCCAACGCACGAAGTTCTATATTGTGGAGAAAACGAGATTCTAACTATTTCTCATACAGAGCTATCTGCAAATCAATTTGCTAAAGGCGCATATGATGCAGCTTTGTGGCTTTTAACTAAATCAACTGGTTTATATTCAATGGAAGAGTATATTGCAGATAAATTAAATAATAAATAAAATATTATTAGCCTCTATAAAACTAGAGGTTTTTTTATGCATATTAAGCACAAAAAAGAGTAATCATCTTCAATTTGATATATTTTTCAAATTGATAAAGATTACTCATAATTCGATTAAATTTTAAAACTATTAAACAACAAAATACTCTAGCAAAAAAATATTTGAATCAGTTATAATGCAAAACGGTATTTCTTTTTTTATTTCTATTAAACACTTCTTACCTAATCCCATCCTCTTTGTATTAGCTTTATTTTTTATCGTTTTGAATCACATGAATGTTTATTTAAGGCAAAATTTAAGAACGCTTGCATTATGATCTGAATACATAAAGCTTATATCATCACCATTAAGATTTACAATATTATTTACTGATTTAACATCAATATTATTTGATACAATAAATCCATCCACAACCGAAGTAAATACGACACCTTGTTCATAAGGAATATCGGCATCTCTGCACGAAGGTGATGTATCATCTGCAATAATACTAAATCCTGAGGTTAAATCATCGTTATTTAGTATCTGAAGCCACTCTGGAAGCTGTTGTTCAGACTTAAACAAACCTCTTTCATAGGAATTAACTAAATCATGATTAAAATCTCCCCCTACAATTACATAATTTCCTTTAGAATATTCCTCACTCATTAATTCATTTAATAGCAAAAGCTGTTTCTGGCGATATACGCCACCTTCATCATAAGCTGATAAATGAGCCGTAATCATTACAAGATCCTTTTCACCAACCTTATATCTTATAAGATTTAAGCACCTATCTAAATCGAAAAACTTAGTTGGAAACTTTGTTTCAACAGGAAGTTCAATTCGTTTTGATTCTTTCATATTAAATCTTGACATTGTAAGAAGCCCACTATTTACAGTTCCATGCATATCATTTAATGGATATGGCAAATATCCACTATGAAAATTAGAAGCGTAACTAATACTATAATTATTAAATGTGCTCGTAATCATTTCATATTGATTTACCTTATAGCTTCTAGTTGATTTAGTATCAACTTCCTCAAGCATCATAAAATCAGCATTTACACTTTTTAATATTTCAATCGAACCATTTGTATTCTTTAAAACATTTTCCTTAGAAACAGCTTTACCATATTTTCCTTTGGTTTTAGTGCCATCATTCATTACTCCTTCATCCATAAAAAACGAATAATCTCTATCATAAGCGCCAAAGCCAATATTATATGTCAAAGCTGTATACTCTTTACCAATTTCAATCTCACCATCCTGATCATTTTTCACCTCAATATCTACATTTCCAATTCTTTTACTTTTAACATTCAATGTTAGCACAAAAATACCACCCGCAATAGTAATTACTAAAACAGTAGATAATACTATAATTAATATTAATTTAAGACGACGCATAATTCATCTTCCTTTCTATCTAATATATAAAATGTTTGTTTCAAACCTGTATCATTAATAAAAGCTTCCTTATATTTAATTAACAAAAAGGAAACATATATATTCCCAAGCACAACAAGCAACATGTATGAAAAAATATTACAGGTAAACTAATCATTAGAATAACAAGCATAACTATCATAATTGTTAGACCAAGCAAATTCAAAATAAGACCTTTTGTTATTCCCACATCAATTGAGTAAACATCTTTATAACACTTCCTTTAATTACACTAGCTTATTTTTATATTTTAAAAGCTTACCATCTTTATAAAATATATCAAGACTAATCATCCTTTCTTTAAATACATCCTCAATAAAAAGATAATCTCCCTCCCACATATTAAGCTTTAAAACTTCTTTCTTAGTAAACCATGAAAGCTCACCTTCATCACATTCATGCATAACGCCTTCAAAACTATGAGATACAAAAATATCCATACTTTGACAAAAATCGCCATGAAAAAGAACCTGTCCAAGATATTTATAATTAAGCAACTTATAACCTGTTTCTTCAAAAACCTCTCTTACACAAGCCTCTTCTTTAGTCTCACCAGGTTCAATATGTCCACCTACCGTAATCCATTTTCCTTTATTAGGATCAATTTTCTTTTTATTGCGATAAAGCATTAAATATTTATCATTTTTTATTAAATAACATACAATTGTTTTTTCCATCATATCACCTAAATCATTCTACTTTCATGACAAGTAAAGTATATTATTTGTTGATGCTCACTTAATTTTATAAGCATTTCTTTCACAAGTGAAAAATTATCACTATCTAATGCTTGAAAAACATCATCAAGAATAACAAATGGTCTTTCCTTAAAGATATTATCAATAACACTCAAACGATAGCATAGCATAACCGATGTCATTTCACCACTAGAAAGCTCATTATATTCTTTAACAGTCATTCCATCGCTAAAACTAATATTATAATCATCATTAATCATTACATTAATTCCTAAGGTATTTAGCATATTAGAATAATATAAAAAGCTATCCTTTACTGGCTTTATATACTTATTTTTTATATTTAAAGAAGCCTGCTTTAAAAAATCAATAGTCATAGTAATAATTTCATAATTTTGATTTAATTTTTTAAGCTTTAAAGCTTCATTGTCAAGATTTCGTTCATAATCATCTAAGGCTTCTAAATCATTTTCTAAATTAGATATATAATTTGCAAAAGATGATATTTTACTTATAACCTCATTATATTTATTATGAATTTCTTCTGATGATACTAAATCATTATTAATTTTTTTAGAAGCTAAATCATATTTAACATAATAATCATCGACTTCTTTAGTAAGTAAAGCAATCTCCTGTTTCAACTTTAAAAATGTATTTAAATCAACTCTTGCATTATTAAGATAATTCTCTAAATTATCTGTCACAATTTGATACTTAAGCTTAATCGAATTAATTTTAGCTTCATTAAAATCTAAATCCTTTTTATATTGTGCTTGTTTTTCTTCATTTTCCTTTTGTTTTTTCAAAAGTTCTTTGTAATTGAATATATCCTTCACAATATAATCTAAGGATGTACTATAATCAGAAAGATCATAGCCATATTTTTTAACAAAAGTATCAAGTTCATCCTTAATTAAAGCTATATTTTCCTTATTAATTGCATTTTTTTCATCCAAAAAAGCTTTAGAGCTTAAAACATCATCATATTTTTTTAGTTCTTCTTTGAATAAGGTGATTGCAATATCTTTATTACCATTTAATTCACTTGAAAACCCAAACGGGATAAGAATCTTATCTATATTTAAAACAATGCCTTGTTTTACCATGGTTTGAGAAGATAAATTTTCTTTAATTTCATTTTGAGCATTAGCCTTATTGTTCAAATACAAAAATGCAAAAATCAATACAAAGACTAATCCTAGAAAAGAAATAGCAAATAAATACTTATTAATAAATCCTGCGCCTAAGCCTCCTATAAAAAATACTACTGATATAATTAACAGAATAAGATTAATATGATTATTTTTAATTGGTGTTGCACTTGTATTTTTAATTTGTTCATATTCCTCATTAAGCTTATCTATCTTGCTTAAAAGATCATCTTTATTAATATACTGATACTTACCTAATAAATCACATTCCTCATCCTTAAGACTAAAAGATGTATTCATTAAATTCTTTAAATTTATAACATCTGCTCGCTTAGAACTTATTTCATCATTTGATGGCAAAGCCTTATACTTTATCTTTAAATACTCTAATCTTTTTTCATCATCTAAAGATAACTTGGTATTCTTTTGATTATTTTTTAGCAAATTATTTGTTTTAAGAAGACAAATAAGCTCATCGATTGAAGTCATCGGCATAATTCCTGCTTGATATCTTTGAAGAAGTGATTTCAGCTCTTCCTTTTTGTTTTCAAGATTTATTTTTTTCTCTTCGTAGCAGCTAAAATAAGTATTATTTTTTTCAGTTTCAATGCTTGCCTTATACTCTTTATCAATTCTTAAGCTTTCCTCCATCAATTGGTTATACTCTTCTTTTGCTTTATTTAGGGCAATTTCTTTACTTTTTAAATTACTGATTTCATCCTTAAGGTGAGCAATTTTATTTTTTGAGATGGCAATACTTCCTTTGATATCATTACTTCTTAAGGGCTTATAGCTTTTTTTAAGTTCCTCTAAATACTTCATTGCATTATCAAATGATATTTCTTCACTTTGATCAATACTATAATGACCAAGCTTACTAGTGATATTTGAGGTCGGTTTTATTTCTAAATCATATGGATTAATAAAAATGGTTTTCATAAACGATTCATAATCAAGATTAAATAGATATTCACCAGGCAAAGCATCTATAAGCTTTGTCCCCTCATAAAATAATAAGCTATCATCCTTTTGTTTATTAAAAAACTTACCGATTATGCGATATAAATGATTATTAACCTCTAATTCCAAAGTTCCACCAGCAACACTTTCATTATAGGGAATTGCTCTTGCTCGTAAATTATTTTTTAATGACTTTTTGGGGATACCATAAAGCATAGCACAAATAAAATTACAAATTGTACTTTTCCCATAGCCATTATGCTCACATATTGACAAAAGATTATCTTTAGGCTTTAGAACAAAATTTTTTAAAGTCCCAAAAGCTTTAATTTCAATTTTAATTATTTTCATATGACTCCTTCACGCCCACCTTTAATGTTTTCAATCCTAATGATATAATTTCCTTCTTCTCAATATCAGATAATTTTTGATTATTTAAAACTGTTCTTACAAACTCACCTTTAATCGATATATCATTTTTAAAATCACCAAAATTAATAAGCATTGTTGTATCAATTACAACTTTAATAAAATAAACATCACTATAATAGCTTTCGATATCTTTTTCAGTCACATCTAATTCTGGTGATACCTCTCCCTTTAAAACAAGCTTATAAATATCATTTTTATTAAATTCTACTTCTTGATTAATTTTTTTTGTTACATCATTAACAGCTTGCGCACCACTAATATCAATTTCAATCTCATGAATTGTTCTAAAACAAAAAGGTACAAATTCATATTTTATTTTATCAAGCACATCTAAAACAATAAATCCTTTAGCTCCTATCTCATCAAAGCCACGGCCCTCTAAACATCCGCTGTAGCAAGCAACCATTCTAATATCAATCCTATATTCCTTATAAGAATGAACATGTCCAAGTGCTAAATAATCAATATTCTTATCTTTTAAGTCATTAATTTTAATTAAATTTAGACCCTTTGTATCCGAAACCATTCCATGAAGCATTACAATATTAAGGGTTTCCTCTTTAAGGTTTAATGTATCATAAAATGAGTTTTGATTACTTGCTGTTATTTCAAGACCAGAAATTACAAGATTATCATATTGATATTTAGTCCATGTGTCATTGAAGTATTTAAGATTTAAAGGAATATCTTCATATAAAGCTTTAATATCATGGTTGCCTTTTAAATATAAAAAATCAATTGAAGGATAATTTCTAATTGTCATATAAAAATTATCTTTATCTTTTTTAAGAGGATTATCCGAATCAAACACATCACCTGCAAGTAAAATGATATGAATATCATTTTTGCAAGCATACTCGCACATTCTCATAAATGTATTTCTTACTTCTATTTTTCTTTCATGCCCAATTGAAGCCAATGCCGAATTAATCTTAGATCCTAAATGAATATCTGCACAATGAATTATTTTCAAATTACCACCTCATTAAATAAATTTTAACACATTTCTTTCATATTTAGATAAATATATTTAATGTTTAAAAATATTTTTGTTATATTAGTGTTATATTTGAAAAAAATTTACATTTTTTAAGCAATAAAATACTTTTTTTATTTATTTTTTTTAAAATTTGTTTTATAATTTACATAACAAAGAGCTTTAATAACGGGAGAAAATTCTCGAAAGAGGATTTAACTTAATATTTATCTTATATATTTTATTTACTTTTGATTTTAAGATAGACAAATCTTAAAATAAACTCAAGCAAGCTTAATTTTTCGGTTTGAGATAAGCTTTATGAAGTAAAATGTCCTGTAGTTTTAAAGAAAAAGCAGGAAAATTACATATATGTCTAGATAAAATCTAAATTATGGCATATATGAAGAAAGGGAATAAAATGAAAAAAGTAGTTAGTTTTATGAAGGTACTAGCATTACTTATCGTACCTGTGCTACTAATTGCGTCTTGTAATGGAAAAAAAGATCCAACAACATCTATTCCAACAGACCACGTGCACAGTTATACTGAAGAGGTTATTGCTCCAACATGTACCGAGGATGGTTACACACTACATAAATGTAGTTGTGGAGATTCCTATAAGGATACTACAGTTGCAAAGCTTGGCCATAGCTTTGGTGCTTGGAAAGTAACTGTAGAGCCTACAAATACACAAACAGGTTCAAAAGAAAGAGAGTGTCAAACCTGTCATGTAAAAGAAACACAAGTCGTTCCTGTTAGACAAACAGAACACACACATACATATGACAACTGGCAGGTTGCAAAAAATCCGACCGATAAGGCAGAGGGGCTTCTTGTAAGAAATTGTATAGCGGAAGATAAATCCGAAACATTTGTTCTTCCTGCACTAAACACTACTGACTATACTAAGGGTGATGAATCAGTTGATTCTACATGTAGTGTAGCGGGTGTATATGAGTATGTTTATACAAAAGATGAACAAGCATTCAGCTTTAAAGTAGCTCTTCAAAGATTAGAGCATGAACTTGAAACAAAGACCAAAAAAGCCACTTGTACAGAATCTGGTTATGTTAGAACAACTTGTAAAAATTGCGATTACAAAGTTGAAGAAACAACGAAACCTCTAGGACATACATGGGATCATGATGAGGCTTCTTGTGATTATGCTAAGACATGTACAGTTTGTCATACTGTTGGTGAAGCTCAAAAGACCCACCACGCTCTAGCTGTTACAACACCTGCAACATGTGAGCAAGCAGGTAAAATTGTCTATACTTGCGAATATTGTAATAAAAAGCTTAGTGAAGAGGCAATTCCAGCTTTAGGTCACGACTATAGTAATTGGAATCAAATCGGTGCTGAACAAAAAAATAGTAAATGTGAAGTTATCCAACATTATTCAAGAACATGTACATTATGTAATCACGAAGAATCCTATGATGACGTTTTAAGAGTTGAGCATAATTATACAAGTGAGGTAACAACCGAGGCTTTATGTAATAAGGCTGGTACAATTACTTATACTTGTTTAGATTGTGGTGCGTCATACGAAAAGAACTATGAAAACACTTCTGCTCATAGTTTTGTATCAAAAGGAATAAAAAATAATATTGAAACATTTAAATGTAGTCATTGCGACGCTACTAAAACAGTTCTTTCTTACAAGGATAAAACTGAAGCAAATGTTAACAAGGAAAATCTAAATAATGAAATTGAATTAAAGAACGCATCAATTGCTCTTGATGAAAATACAGTCAATGCTCTTCCTCAAAATATTACAATTAAAGCTGATACTGTAAATAAAGATGATCTTAGACTTAATGACTCATATGCCGATACAATTGGTAATAATACTATTTATAATTTCGGAATGAATTCTGGCGAAGATGCTATTTCAAGCTTTGATGGTAAGGTAACTGTAAGAGTTCCTTATGAATTAAAAGCTGGTGAAAACCCGGATGAAATTGCTATTTGGTATATAAATGATGAAGGAACACCAACCGCAATTAAAGCTAAATATGCAAATGGATTTGCGGAATTTGAAACAAACCACTTCTCTTATTACACTGTAATTAGACTTTCTGGTGAAGACAGATGTAAGGTATATGAGCATGATTATATGATAAAACATATCGATGGTGATTGCTTCCATGATTCATATGATTTAAATACTTGTAGATATTGTGGTAGAGTTGAAAAAGCAAATGTAATTCATCATACAGGACATGTTTATAACGTTGTTGAAAATGTAGCTGCTACTTGTGTTCAAGCTGGTTATACAACTTATAAATGTGCTAATTGCGACTCAGAATACAAAACTTATATTCTTCCTGTAGGACATAGCTATGAGCTACAAGACGGTTCAATCAAAGCTACTTGTACAAATGCAGGTCTTGAAAAATATGAATGTAGTGTTTGTCATGACAAATATGAAACAGCTCTTGCCCAACAATCACATCAATTTAATGATGTTGTTACAAAAGCTACTTGTACTTTACAAGGTTATACTACTCATACATGTAAGAATTGTAGTCATGTAATTGTTGATACTTATACAAATCCAATAGGCCATAATTATGTTTCAACTATTGTAGAACCTACTTGTACTGAGCCTGGCTATACACTTAATAAATGTGCTAATTGTGGCGACGAATATAAGACAAACGAAACTGCTCCAAAACATAAATGGAACATTCCTGCTCCTACTTGTGGTGAAGATCAAGTTTGTACAGTTTGTGGTACTATTGGTGCTTCTGCAACTGGTGAGCATACATTCAATGATAAAGGTATTTGTATTGATTGTGGCTATGGTTGTACTCATACATTTAAAGATGCTGTTATAGAGCCTACTTGTACTACAGATGGTTATACAACCCATACCTGTACAAATTGCGGCCTTGTTAAAAAGGATACTACTGTTACAAAGCTTGGTCATGAAGGAAATATCGTTTGTACAAGATGTGGCGAATTAACTGTACCAGAAGAATTCATTAGTAATCTTCTTACATCTTATAAAGATTATACTAGTGTTACATTAAGTGCCCCATATGCTCGTGTTACTGTAAAAGATATTACTGATGGAGATTTAGAAGCTGATGCTATAATTACAAATGTAGTAATAACTTTAGGTCTTAATGCTGAAAGAAAGTTCATTGGCTATGGTAAAGGTGAACTTCAATACACTGATTATAATAACTCTATTGGTTATACAAATGTTATTTTAATCATCAAAAATAATACTATCTACATTAAGGCTACTGAAAGTCTTACAGTTGATCCTGATACTATTTCAACTATTTGGAGTTCTACATATGAAACTTATGATTCAGTTGATCACTACTATGCAGTATCATTTGAACAATTTATGACTGAAGCACATCTTCCAAATACCGATCAAATTGAGGACATTTTGAAAGAATATAAACCACTTATTGAAGATGTAATTACCGTACTTAATAAAATTTATACAGCGAATAAACCTCATCTTAAGAAGCTAGCAATTAATGTACTTGATAAACTATTCATTTTAAACAATAATGGTACTTCTTATACTTTAACGCTTAACATTAATTATTTTATAGATATTTATAATTACGCTAAGACACACAAAGCAGCTGAAATTATTGATTATATTTTAGGTACAGGTACTGTTGAAGCTATAAGATCATTTATTGCCAATGCTGATAAATTAACAATTGGAGAGGCAATTGATACAATTATTAATTATACAGGTCTTACAGTTGATGAAATTGTAGAATTAGTTAACAAATACGTTAAACTAGATGCCGATAAGACTATTGAACAAATAATTAATGAATTCTTAGGAAACACTTCAGGTAGTCTAGTTGATTATTTAAAGTCTGATTTATTTAGAAAGGCTAACTTATTTGAAACCATTAACAAACTTCTTAAGAATAATATGAAAATCGAAATAGATTTTGTAAGCTATATTAAGATGGCTCTTGAAGCAATCGATAAATATAAAGATTATACAATCAAAGACTTCATCGAAATGGCTGGTCTAAATATTAATCTTGATGAAATATTTAAGGTGATTGATGGCTATATTGAAAGATATAAAGATATCCTAGATATTACTATTTCAACTGACTATGTTGGAAATATTACTTCTTTAAAAGTAACTACTAAGGGTACTGTAAATGATGATGATTATTGGACAGCTGATGGCGATATTTCAATTGATTTTACATTTAATGACAATGTAGTTATTGAAGACGATTTTACTGGATTAGTAGATAACATCATTAGTCTTGATATCCCTGCTTTATTTAAAGAAAACTATAAAAATTTAGTAAAAGATGATGATGGTAATATAATTGGATTCTTCAGTGAGGACAAAGATTCTGATACAGGTAATCGTACAGAAGGACAATTCACATATGAAACAATTTATACTTGTCATACTAAAAATTATATATACTTTAATAAAAATACATATATCGACAGCTTTACAATAGATTGTGGAAATTGGTCTAAAATACAATATAGTGACTGCTCTAGAAAAGAAGAAAAATATTACACTACAGTTTATAACACATATTATAAAGGCAATCTAATTGACACTCATACTGAAACAAGTAATCCTAGTTATTGGGAATCTTCATATAGTAGTTTTACTTTCTTCTTTAATGTGAAAACTCAAAAGTTCATTTTTAATAACTCATATAAATATACTATGCATGACTTCCGTTTAACTAATCACGTAGATTCAAATGGCTGTGGAACATATGCTACAGATGTTTATGTATGTGCTGATTGTGGATATACTAAGACAAAATATTCATTTGAAGGTCATAAATTTACAGGAGAAGAAACATATGAATTAATTAATCCAAACGGAACATGTAAGGATGGAGTTAAAGTTTACCAACTTTGTGATCAATGTCAAAAAAATGTCCTTAAATATACAAATCATTACCATAGCTCTTGGCATGAAGAGTATAAGTTAAAGGATGGTGCTACTTCTTGTGAAGATGGAATTATCGTTTCTAGAGTTTGTAATTTATGCGGTGCTGTTGATTCTACTTACGAAACGAATAATCATAGAACAACTGAAAAAGAAATAAGTCTTGCAGATTATGGTTTTAAAGGAAATCTAACCATTTCAGAATGTGCTTGTGGGCAAATAAAAAATGCATATTTCAGTGGAGATTATGACAATTCAAAAAAAGAATACCTTGATGAAAAAGTAACAATTGATGGTATTGATTATAATGCTGAAGTGACAACTTACTATTATGGAGAAAACGCATTTGTTATTAGAAGGTTAACTGCAACAGTTGAAAATGAAAATTGTCAGGCTGTTTCTATAACTCTTTATCAATACGGATATAAAGATGATGGTTCTTCTTTATATAAAATAAAAGAACAAAACGAAACATATTCACACAAACCTCAAATGTTCGAGGAAACAAAAGAAAATGGTGATGGTACTTCAACTATAACCCAAACTTGGAAATGTACTGAATGCAGCACCATAACATATGTAACAATTTATGAATATGATTCTAATAGAAAACTTGTTACACATATTACTCAAGATTATAGTGGAAGCAGAATGTTATCTTCAATATATACTGAAAAATACACCTACATTAATGGTAAACAATTCATTATATTTGTAAGAACTGAAGAATTAAATTCATGGAGTCAAAAAGAAATTAAACCAGATATAGACAGATGTATGCAAATTGTAACATATACAAGTAGCAACGGACAAAATGAAACAACAGAAGAAACACATCATTTTGACGTAACAATTCATCCCGCATCTTGTACTCAACCAGGATATAGCGTATGTAACAAATGTGGAGAAACACTATATGATCAATACCCACATAGACATAAGTTCGATTATGTAGCTGGTCATTGGAAATGTAGCTATTGTGGTCTTGAATCTGATAATACTAATAATGGTGTAATAGCCCTTGAAGAATTAGAATCAGAATCACAAAACACATTATCATATGGATATTGCTTCGATAGATATAGTGGTGTAGATGCTATCTTTAATATATCAGTAATTATTAATGGAACACATTATGCTATTAGTTATGAACCTGATACTACTACGCATATTTATAGTGATCATTTAATTTATGGTCAAATTAATATCGATTTAGCCACTTTAAATTCTAAGATTAATACTCTAATCGAAGAAAATAATCTTGAAGTTGAAAGTATTATATTAAGTGTAAATGCTCTAGATGCTAATTCACAATATTCTACTTCTATTACTTTATCATATAGCTTAAATATTTAATTTAAGAGGCATCATTTCGTTTTGAATTGATGCCTTTTTTATTATTTTAAAGCCAATGCTATTCAATCATCAAGAAACAAAGGACCTTTTGGACTGTATAAACAAATATAATCTACAATCTCTGGTTTTAAATAACAGATTTGCAATATTTTTTGACAAAATTTGACAAAAATGATTGTTTTTTATATAATAGTAAAATGAGATTATTTTCAAATCCGGAGGTTAGTTATGAATAAAGTTAGTGTTAGATGCCAAAAACAAGCTTCTGCTAAGTTTTATTACGCATCAAAAAGAATGTTTGCTGAACTAAAAATTTTAAAGGTGTTACTATATATTTTAGCTATAGTACCAGTTGTTTTACAATTTATTCCTGCTGTAAATTCTAACGAAGTAATGAGTTTTGCCTATACCGTTATTTCATTTGCCCTAACAATTTTAAATGAGGTATTATCTGCTTTTTTTAACAATCACAAAGAAAGTGCCATCCTAGAGCATCAACTATATGAATCAGAAATTACAGGCTCAACATTTTCCAAAATTGAATATGATCGTGAATCAACAAATAGTTTAAATGAGCTTGCAATTAGAAAAGGTCTTCCTAAAATGCATTCACTTGAAGAAAGTGGAAAAAAATATCATATATCAAAGGTGCCTGATGATATATCCGACGACTATTCATATTTATATTTATGTCGTCTATCTGCGGCTAAGACAAATTATTTATTAAGTCGTATATTTGTATTCTATACTATTTTACTTGGAATTGTAATTTGTATTTTTACAGCTTGTATTTTTTGGAAACAAAACACAGCTGATTATCTAAAATTAATAATTGGATTTTATCCACTAGTAAATCCATTTATAAAGAATTGTGCTTCTTGTAAAAAAACACAAAAGAATTGTGTAAAGATTTGTGCTGATATTGATAACTTCTTTGCAGATGGTGATGCATCTATTGAACGTCTTGCAAGATTCTATTACTATACTCAAAATATTGAATTTGAAATGATGGTTAATAAACCAGCCATTTATAACATCTTCCCTGCAATGTTTAAACGTGGACTTGCCATTTTAGAGGATGGTGTTACTATACGTTTTATGGAAGCAATTAATGAATTATACGGTAAATCTAAGGGCTTAGTTGGACAAGCTCGAGGTAAAGCATTAATTACACGAGTTGATTATGACCTTGTAAAGCTTGAAGAAAAAAGAAAAAGAAAACTTCAAACTCAAAAAAATGATGAACCTAAAGTAAGTACTGACGTTCAAGAAAACAAAGTTGATATCAAAGTATCAAAGCCTCAAACGCCAATAAAAAAGACTGTATCAAATCAAGCAACTAAAAAAGCTACAAAAACCGTTACCTCTGTTTCTAAAGCATCATCTAAAAATTCAGACGAAAAAAAGGATCTACCAAAAGCCACTACCAAGAAAACCACGACTAAAAAAGCTACAGCTAAGTCAACTTCTACAAAAAATATAGAAGAAAAATAATCACGAATAAAAGGAATTTGAAATTCCTTTTTATTTTAGTTTAAACAATCTTTTTTTCATAAAATGATTATTTGTTAATCAATACTCTAAAACGTTCTTATAAGGCTATAGAATCGATAATATGCAGTTATAGTATATATTACTACTTCTTTTATGTTATATTTATTTAAAAAATGATTTTATCAATTCAACTATAAATATAAATCAAGCATTTATTTTTCTTAAAAATTGTTCTATAATATGTAAAAAAGGAGATGTTTTAAATGTTTTGTAAATACTGTGGTCACGAACTATTAAGTGACGATAAATTTTGTCCATTTTGTGGAAAAAAGGTAGATGAGGAGCAAGAAAATACTAAAAAGTCTGTTGTAAATAACAATGAGGGCTTTAAAAACTTTGAAGATACTAATCAACATGTACCATACTACGTTAATCAGCCTAATGTTCAAAACGATGTTGATGATAGTGGAAGCTTTGGTTGGGCAGTACTAGGCTTTTTCTTTCCACTTTGTGGATTTATATTATATCTAGTTTGGATAAATACTAAGCCTAAATGTGCTAAAAATGCTGGTATAGGAGCACTTGTTAATATATGTCTTGATGTACTATTTATGGTTTTAATAATTTTTTTTATAACCATTTGTGCATAAATTTAAGGGGACACTATACATCCCCTTTTTTTATTCCTATTTTATCATGTAAGTTAAATAATATGGTAATGTTAGCACATTATCTTGAAGACTTATATTAGAATCACAAAGCTTTATTAAGTAATTAGCACTAGGATATTTAATATTATCATTTAAAACGGTTCTTGAACTTTTTGTATTGCCATTTCTAGCTTTAACCTCAATTAAGGTTACCTCTTCTTTATATCGGACAATAAAATCTATTTCTAATCCCGAATCTTTTGCAAAATAATATAATGGTATTTTATTTTTAATTAAAGCATCTGCTACAATATTTTCATAAATAACGCCTTTATATATCCCCATATTTCCAAACATAATATCCCTAAGTGCATTATCATCTAACATCGAAACAAATAAACCTGTATCAGTTAAATACAATTTAAAAATATTATCAATCTTATTTCCCTCTAAAGGTAATTCTAATCTTGTTAAATTATAACAATATTCAATTAAGCCATATTCTTTTAACCACCAAATTGCAGGATCATATTTTTTACTAGTTCCTTTTGTTTCAAGCATTGAATAAACAAATTTTTTATTTTCTTTAGAAAGTTGGTTTAGAATAGAACTATATACTTTGTTAATTTTCATAAGTAAGGTCCTGTCAATAACCTCTTCTTCATCCTCATTTAAATGCTTAGCAAAATCATCTTTATAGCCTTCTAATATATCTCTTTGTTCACTACGAACCATTTTATAATCATTCGTTTTTAAAAACACATCAACAACAGCAGGCATTCCTCCAACACATATATATTCTTTAAAATATTTTAGCATTGCTATATGAACCGCATCATTAATTCTATTTTTAGTCTTAAAACAATCATAAAGATAGTTTAAAGTTTCCTCATTAATCCCTTTAGCCCATAAAAATTCTTCAAAATCCATAGCGGTCATATAAACAATATGTTCAAAGCCGACTGACACTCCACCATGATAATTTTTATTATAGCCTTTTATTCCTAATAATGATCCAGTTGCGATAATATCATATCTACCGTCTTCTATAAACGGCTTTATTGAAGCTCTAGCCCCAGAGCACTCTTGAATTTCATCAAAGATAATAACAGTTTCATTAGGAATAAATTTAAACCGAGAATTTAAAATTGAAAGATTACTAACTATTTGAGAAACATTTAAATCAGATTCAAAAGCTTTTTTCATATTTAAATCAACTTTAAAATTAATATAGACAACATTATTATAATTTTCATTTGCGAACTTTTTTACAATAAAAGTTTTCCCTGTTTGACGCAATCATTTCAAAATAAATGTTTTCTTTTTCATCATCAAAGACTTCTTCCACTCAATTAATTCAGTTTCAATTTTTCTTTTAAACATGAATATCACCTCAGCTATACTAACCATAGTATAGACTTTTTTTAAGGGACTTTTCAATTAAATATTAGTTTTTTTGATGGAATTTTTTTAAAAAAATCGTTTTTTCAACCGAGTTTCAAACTTAAAAATCGACTTTTCCAAGGGAGTTTTATATTTAAATTGAGTAAAATGAATATTTTTTCACTCATCCTACATACGTATAATTTTTGTGTTAAGCACTACATTTATATTTAACACAAATTATTAACTTGTAGCTTTCTTCTTATCTATTCTATTTTATAAATTAGAGTACACTTTTATAAAATCACACAAATTTAGTTATGGAAATGGTGAGATTATTCTATTATATAAACATAATAAAATAGATAGGTAAAATTAATAAATTATTTTTCATTTCACAAATGTTTTTATTACCAAAAAAATATCCAACAGGTAATTTATAATTACCATCTGATGATACAAGCTTTGGTATTGCTCTATAATTATTTTGATCATTACCAAACTTTATTTCAATTGGTAAAATATTTAAGTTTTCATAATTATTAATCAAAAAGTCAACTTCTCCAACCTTTTTACTATCAAAATAAAATAAATCATGACCATGAGCAACTAATTCCATTGCACATACAGTTTCATATACTGATCCAAGGTTAATACCTTTATCATTATTTAATATAGCATTTATATTATTTTTATATAGCAAATTAGTTAATAATCCAACATTGTTATAATTCTCACTTGCAAACTTTTTTTACGATAAAACTTTTACCTATTTGTCTTGCACCGTAATTATAACATTTTGATTCAAGGGATTTTCGTAATATTCATTTAGAATTTTTTCTATCTTTCTATTAAACATAAAATCAACTCATTTCTATTTTTCTAATATAATTTCAACACCAAAACATAACTTTTCCAATATTTTTTAGCGCTAAAAATATTATTTTTCCAATATTTAAATAAATATTATTCTTCTAACTATAATTTTATCAATAACACAATGTTACAAATCATAGTTAATTTTTCATTTATATTTTATTTACTAATAAATATTATTTTTAATCAAAATAAAAACCACCATATGATATTAATTATCCTAGCGGTTTATTTTTTATTTATCAAATATAACACTAAATTTAATTGAATGATCATCATCACTTGTAGCTTTTATTCTGCCACCATGAAGTTCAGTAATTGTTTTAGCAATCGAAAGTCCAAGTCCATAGCCTTGCTTATGCTTAGACATATCCTCCTTACGATAATAACGTTCAAAAAGATAATTATGATCACCCGGTTCAATTTTATCAACGTTGTTTTGAACATCAAGGCAAATATACTTACTATGAGCATATAAATTAAGCTTTATAATTGAATCATCGCTTGCATACTTTATCGCATTATCAAGTAAAGTAGAAATAAGTTCACCTATCATAGAAACCTCACCTGTAATCATTAGATTAGGTTCAATTTCCGTTTTAATTTGTTTTCCATTTGAAGATGCTAAAACATTAAAGGATTCACTTACTTCCTGGGCTACATCACTTATTGACATAGATACTTTTGTTAATTTATAATTATCCTCATCAAGTTTAGAAATAAACATTATTTTTTTAAGAAGATCATCCATTCTTATTGTTTCTTTATCAATCATTCTTGTCCATTCAGATGGACCATTTTCCATTTCAATAACCTCATTAGTAGCCTTAATAATGGCAATTGGTGTTTTAATTTCATGATTAATATTTGTTACAAATTCTTTCTTTGCTTGATAAGAGTCAAGAATTGGTTTTGTTACAATCTTAGAAAAAATTATCACAAGACTAGATATTAAAATTAAACCACCCAAGCTAACTAATATACTAATAAGCATAAATGTATTAAAGCTTTGGCGTTCCATTGATGATTCCATGAAAACATAAATTATTTTATTAGTTTGAACTATTTTTTTATAATAATACGAATTATAAAAACCTTTATCCTTCCTAACTGTTTGATAAGCTAGTAATGCGTCTTCTTCACTTACTGTAGCTACATGTCTTAAATCAACTGAAGCATTGTCATTTTCAATAATTACCTTAAAATATCTTGCAGAAAAAGGTGCTTCACCATGATTTTGCGGACGACCATTATCTTCTAGCACCATGTCAATTTTATGGGATAGATTTCCTATCATACTTACATAATTAACGCTATTCATTACAATTACAACAGCCATAAAAACAACAAACAAAATAGTGACTGTAATTAAAATAAATTTCCTTTGAAGTTTTTTAATCATGACTTTCCTCCAAAGTATAACCGGCATTTCTTACTGATTTAATTGTAATATTAGTTCCCAAACTCTTAAGTTTTTTTCTAAGATATGATATATATACCCATAATGTTGTAATATCACCATCATCATATCCGTATACATGCATAAGAAGCTTATCCTGAGAAATTATACTTTCAGGATGAATAATTAGCGCCTCCATTATTTGATATTCCTTCGCACACAATGTTTCTTCTTTTCCTTTACAAGAAAGCCTAAAGGTCAAGGGATTTAAAGATAGACCTTTATAGTTATAGCTAGTAGTTTCTTTATCTTGACCTCTTCTAATTAAGGCTCTTAAACGTGCTAAAAGCTCAGCACTAGCAAAAGGCTTAGTAAGATAATCATCAGCTCCATTATCAAGTCCCTCAAGCTTATCATCTAGCTGACTTTTAGCTGTAAGCATAATTACCGGTGTTTTAATATTTTGTCTTCTTATTTCTTTAAGAAGACTAAAGCCATCAAGCTTAGGCATCATTACATCAAGGATAATAGCATCATAACTACTAGAGGTAATAAAATCTAGGGCTTCTTCGCCATCATAGGCACAATCGACAGTATAATTATTCTTTTTGAGTAATACCGAAAGAACATGCGAAAGCATTTTTTCATCATCACATAATAATAAACGCACACTACCACCTCAAAATAATTTTACCACATTAATCCATTTGCGTATCTAATTTTGTTGTTAGAAGTAAATTCATATTGCCATTTCTAATTCTAATTTCATCAAGAAGACTCTTAAGACTATTATCTTTAGGAATAAATGAATAACTTAATACAAATGTTGTACCCATATCAGCTGATTTAACCTTGAATAGTTTATAACTTTTAGCATATTCTTTAAAGACATCATCAAAAACATTTTCAAAATTCATATCCTCAGGTACACTTATTTTAATAATATATTCATCATTTTTCTTTCTTTTAGAAAGATAAAAATTAATTCCTAAAACAACTAAAATAACAACACCAAAATAGATTAATCCTAAATAGAAATAACCAAGACCCATTAAAAAAGCATAGGCTACCATAAAGAAAATATAGGTTAATTCTAGACTCTCCATATTTTTAGAACGATAACGAATAACCAAAATACCCGCAAGAAGGGCAGTTAATGCTCTTTCATATTGACTTCCATCACTAGTTGTATTATTAAGAATTAGTGTTCCTCCTGAGATTAATACAACTAATACTAAAGGAAGAATCACAAGGGTTGAAGCGTAATTTTCACTACATCCGTCTTTCTTCTTAAAATACCAATATATTCTTGAAAAAACTAAGCCGTTATTAAAACTGTTCCTATAATTAAAAATAAAATTGGCCAATTATTTGTATCTAAAATACTTTTAAGCATATTTACCTCCTGTTAAATACAATTTATATTCCTCACCATATTTTGAAAAGCTAGAGCTTCTGATTTTAAGATTATCTAAAATCCTTGCAAGCCACAAAGGATAATTATTTTTCACCTTAATTTCTAAGATATATTCATCCTTTTTGATGACATCTATAGTACTTTCATCCGTTTTAAAACTTAAATTTGAACGTCTTGAATGAATATTATTATCCAAGGTTAAACGAAGGGTTGGATCTTCAAGATCAAAAAATCCTAATCTATCATAAGATAAATATACCTTAGGCATAAGCTCATATCTTTTCATTAAATATTTAATTTCTTTTATTGCCATTCTTGATTCATAATCAGTTATATGATCAAGATTATCACCCCTAAAAAAAGAATCTAATTCTTCCTTATTCACAACAACTCTTCTTTTACCAACAACACCACAAGCTTTTTTCTTAAGCTCAATAAAGTAAGAATCAGCCTCATAATATTTTCTTACTCTAAGCTTTTCTTTATAAATAGGCTTATTTATTGAATTGGAGATTAAAGTATTATTAATCGTATCATAGTAAATATTTTGAATTTTATATGTTTTATTATTTTCACAATAGGGGTCTAGCTTCATATGACCCCTAATGCCTTTAAGTAATTCTTCATATTGACTTTGATTAATTAAATACTTCTTCTCAATTCTTTTAAAAGATAATATTTTCATTATGCTACTCCATAAATATTACCACTAAAACTAGAAGTACTATTAATACTTACTGAGCTCGATTTACCATAGCTAGCATAAATAATATAATTAATATTATTTTTAGATACATAAAGTTCTAGTGTTAGTTTAGAATCAACCGTTAATGTAAGATACCTTCCGTATGTATTAGATTGTCTCATAACACTACCTGAAACGCCAGAAGCAAGCGTTGGCTTTTGATCCATTCCCGAACATCCAGCAAGAAGTAAATTTCCACCTGTCATTTTAAATGTATTATCAAAATCTAAGACACCATTACCGCCATCAGCTGGTCCAATAGCAATAACATTACCACCTGTCATTACAATATAGCCATTACTATCAAGACCATCACCTGATGCATTAACATAAACTGTTCCTGACTTAAAATATATATAAGCATCTTCAATTTTATTAGTAGCGTTAATACCATCATCAGATGCATTAGCCTCAACAACCCCACCATGAAAATTAATAATATTACCCTCTATTGCCTCATAGGATTCTTTAATTACAATATAACCACCAGTTATATCAAGCTTATAATCTGCATGAATACCATCATCATCACTGACAATCTCTAAATCACCACCAGATATGCTAATATTACCAAGACCAGTACTTCCATTTTCAAGAGTTACATCAGCATTAGCATGAATGCCATCATCATGAGAGGAAATAACAATATCTCCACTGTCAATTGTAATAGTATTATCAGCCTTAATTCCTTTTGAAGAATAATCTGACTTATTACTATTACCATCATTCATTCCCCCATGACCTCCCATTCCTCCAGGACCTCCTATACCAGGACGAGTAGTAGTTTGATAAGTTTCATAGCTTGTAAGTAAATTACCATTTCTTAAAGATATGTAGATACAATCATACCTTGTATTCAAATTCATATTATCAGTTTGATATGTAGTACCTGATACGGTAGCTGTTATTTTATAACTTGTAATATCTGAAGGAAGTGCGAAGCTTAAATAGCTTCTACCAAAGCCAGAAGAAATACTTGTACCTTTAATCGTTTTTGTGCTTCCATCGCTTAAGGTAGCCGTTATTGTAGCATTTGTAATATTATTATCAAGTCTAAGATAAAAGTTTAATGTTTGGGGATTTGAAATCTCACTTGAATATTCAGAATAAGAATCAGTATTAATTGTTAGATTAGGTGAATTAGTAATAACAACATCATAGCTTGCATCTATACCATCAAAGGCAGCGTATAGTTTAACCGTACCGCCATTAATTGTAACCGTACCTCTTTGATTTCCCTTTGAAGAAATATCACTATTTGTTGTTTTAATCGCATCTCCTGAAGAAGAAATAGCCAATACATTAGCTTCTTCAATTGTAACAGAATCATTGCCTTTAATAGCGTTATTAGGTGCTGTTACATTTAAAGTAAGATTTTTAATCTTTAAATCATCCTTAGTATGAATACCATTATTTAGACTTGAAGTAATATTTAAAGTTCCTTTCCCCTTAAGGTCTAAATCACAATCAGCATAAATAGCACTATTAAATGAACCTTCTGTAGTTCTTAAATCACTAACTGTATTTTCTGTACCATTTTTAGCTGTAATTTTTAAATCACCTAAATTATAGCCAACAATAGGAGCGTAGGTATCTGATTGTATACTAACCCCATTAAGGATTAGTTCAACCTCTGCATCTTCTCCTGATATAACAACTCTACCATTGTAATCACCAGATAAAGTATAAGTACCACTAGCTAGAATATATAAAGCATCAGAATCAATTGCGACATAACCATTATTATTAGTTATTGTTTTGTTTGCTAAATCAATTAAAATATCCTCTTCTCTTTTATATTCACTATTTTCTGTTAAAGTAGGAAGCTCAAAATCAACAGTCGTTGTCTCATTATCAGTATCTGCACTTGTATCAGTAGTTGAACTAGATGATCCTGATGTTATACTATCAGTTATATTTGATGTATCATTCGAAGTAGAAGTACTTTTTCCACATGAAGCTAATGCCAAAACACCTAGTGTCATTAAAATAACATTCATTTTTTTCATCTTAAAACCTTCTTTCTGCCTATATTATAGAAAAGAAAGCTTAAATGAACCTTAAATTTTTTAAGCAAATTAAAAAGGACAAACTTTTATGCTCATCCTTAAACTATATTATATATTTAAAATTTAAAAAGTTCGCCAGCAGTAATAACGTTATTAAACACATTTGAATATTCATTTGAATCTAATCCATACGTTGTAATTAATGTATTTTGAACAACCTTCTTTTTACTTATCTTTTCAATTAACAAGTTAGTCCTTTCCATTATCTTTAAATAATAATCCTTATTAACTTTATATTTTTTTCCTAAATACCAAAAAAGGTTGGCCTTATTTGAATTACAAAATCTACTTAATTCATCATTTTTCAATCATTTAAATTATTTCATTTTTATTTTCAGCGGTTAATTACGCTTTTTGTTTAATTTTCGCTTGTTATCCTCTTATTTTTTCGAGATATCCAGCGGATTATAATATATTTATATAAAATTCCGCCAATTAGATAATCAAAGGACAACATTATTTGTTATCCTTTGATATTATTAATATTAAATTTTAATCATTATTTGGAACATCAATATTTGAAGGCACAACATCATAGCCATAAAATTCACGATTAAAATAGGCCCTACCTTTTGAAATTGATTTTAAATCATTTACATATTCTATAATTTCAGATTCTGGGACTAAAGCCTCTAGTTTTTGTTGCCCAATGGAATTTATATCCATTCCTACAATCTTAGCCCTTCTTGTATTTAGATCTGATAAAATATCACCAACAAGCTCAGATGATGATGTTACAACTATTTTCATAATTGGTTCAAGTAATACTGGCTTAGCCTTCATATAAGCATCTTTAAAGGCTAATATAGCAGCGTTTTTAAAGGCTACCTCATTAGAATCAACGGGATGATATTTACCATCAGTTAAAATCGCGTGAACTCCAATAACAGGATAACCTTTTAGTAATCCTTTTTGGCAAGCCTCATTAAAGCCTTTTTCTACAGCTGGGAAATAGTTTTTAGGTACTGCCCCACCAAATACCTCTTCTGAAAATGAATTTGACTGATCGGGTTCAAAACGCATTTCAACAACCCCAAAGAAGCCACTTCCGCCTGACTGCTTAATATAGCGTCCACTTCCCGTTGCGGAAGCCTTTATTGTTTCCCGGTAGCTAATCTTATAATCTGTAAGATCCAAATTAAGCTTATAGGTTGTTTTCATTTTTTGTATAATATAATTTAAATGACCAGTTCCTAAAGAACCAATTAATTGTTCATGAGTATCAGAATTCCTCACAAATTTAACGGTTGGATCTTCAAGTATTACTTTAGAAATAACAGTTGAAAGCTTATCCTCATCGTTTTTAGTACGAGGCTTTATAGCTTTATAATAAACTGCTGAAGGATATTCAATTAAAGGATATGAAATATGTGATTTTAAACTTGACAAGGTAACACCATTAGAAAGTGAAACCTTTGTTATAGCACCAATATCACCTGCGTGAACTTCAGATACTGGTTTTAAAGTAGCACCGCATATTATATTTAAGTTGTTTACTTCAATATTCGCTTTATTTAAATTATCATAAACCGTGTCCCCAATATGTAAAGTTCCTGAATTAACCTTAAAAATATTAGTTATACCTGCATAAGGATCAACATTTGTTTTAAATACAAACGCACTAAATTCCTCACTATCTAGCGTTTTTCTTAAAACTTCCTTACCATCATCATCGATACCCTTTAAAGGCTTTAAATCAGAAGGATTTGGAAGATAATCTATAAGCATTGATAAAAGCGTATGAATTCCTATTTTCTTTAAGGCTGAACCAACAAGGACAGGAATTAAACGACCATTTAAAACACCATCACGAAGTCCTAATCTAATCTCTTCTTTAGTTAAATTCTCACCGGCAAAAAACTTTTCCATTAACTCTTCACTTGATTCAGCTACAGCCTCAACCATTTGATTATGGAGTTCAAAAACAACCTTACGTTTTTCAGGATAAATTTCTGCATCATCACATGTTTTTCCATTATACTTACGAGCCTTTAGTTCAACTACATTAATAAATCCGTCAAAATTATTATCATGACCCATTGGATAACAAAAAGGAATAGCAGATGAACCAAAATGAAGCTTAATATCTTCTAATAGACTTTCAAATTTAATTCCATCCTTATCCATTTTATTAACATAAATAATAGTAGGAATATTTCTCTTTTTAAGCATATTATAATGCTTAATCGTTTCTTCTTCTACTCCATTTTGAGCATTAATAACTAAAATAGCTCCTTTAACAACGGATATCGTACCAATTGCCTCTTGAATAAAATCATCATTTCCTGGTAAATCAATTAGATTAATCTTATAATCTCTAAAGTTAAGAGGAATTATACTAGATTTAATACTTGATCCTCTTTGACGTTCTTCATCTAAATAATCACTTATCGTATTTTTCTTTTCAATACTTCCCATTTCTTTACCCATACATTCAGATGCTAAAGCTTCTACAAGGGTAGTTTTTCCACTTGACATATGACCAAGTAAGGCAACATTACGAATTTTATTTTCCATATTATCAACTCCAATTCTTTTGTAAGCGCTTTCTTTAATATCATTATATCATATTCAAACGTAAAAAAAAAGACACTATTATCTAGTGTCTTAAATTATATTAGTCAACGAATTCAACTACAGCAAGACCTGCAGCGTCTCCACGACGGAAACCAGTCTTAATAACTCTAGTATAACCACCGTTACGAGTTGCAAACTTTGGTCCGATTTCATTAAAAAGCTTTTGAATAGCGTAGTTGTTATTCTCATCCTTTTCGAAACGAACAAGCTTAGCAGCTTGACGACGAGATGCTAAAGTATTAGTCTTTGCTAAAGTAACCATCTTATCAGCTAGCTTCTTTAATTCCTTAGCCTTTGATTCAGTAGTTTCAATCTTACCGTTAAGGATTAAATCAGTAACTAAATCACGAAGTAATGCCTTACGAGCAGCACTACAACGACGTAATTTACCGTATGCCATATAAAGTCCTCCTTCTATTGGATATTAGTCTTTCTTAAATCCTAAACCCATGCTTTCTAGTTTTTCTTTAATTTCTTTTAATGATTTACGTCCTAAGTTACGTACCTTCATCATATCCTCTTCTGATTTAGCTGTTAAATCAGAAACAGTATTTAATGCAGCACGCTTTAGACAGTTGTATGAACGAACAGAAAGATCTAAATCATCAATAGTCATATTTAACTTAGAATTTTGTTGATCCTCATCACGCTCGATCATGTATTCAGTAGATGAAGCCTTTTCAGACATTTCTACTATTACCTCTAGATGTTCAATCATCATCTTAGATGCAATAGCGATTGCTTCCTTGGCATTAATTGAACCATTTGTTTTAACTTCGATTGTAAGTTCATCAAAGTTTGCAGCATTCTCTACACGAGTTTTTGCAACATGATAACATACATTTACAATTGGTGTATAAATTGAATCAATTGCAATTACACCGATTGATGAATTATATACCTTGTTATCATTAGAGCCTACATAACCAACTCCACGGCGAACTGTAAGAACCATATTACATTCTCCGCCCTTTGCAACAGTACAAATGTGCTGTTCAGGATTGATTATAGTAACCTCACTACCGTGAATAATGTCTGCAGCTGTTACTTCACCTTCACCTTTGTGAATTTCAACAGTTGTTTCAAAATCACAATCATCAGAGTCAACACTTAAAATTACTCTCTTTAGATTAAGAACAATTGTAATAACATCCTCAACGATACCATCAACACTTTGGAATTCGTGTTGTGCACCGTTAAGTTTGAAGTTTACAAATGCGGCACCTGGAAGAGATGATAAAAGAGTACGACGTAGAGCGTTACCTAAAGTATCTCCAAATCCTCTCTCTAATGGTGAAATAACAAATTTTCCATAGCTACCGTCTGCAGATAGTTCTTCAACGCTAGTTTCTGGCTTTAAAAATTTCAAATCCTTCATAATGTGGGCCTCCTCTTTTAATAATATCTACTATCCACGTGGACGCTTTGGTGGACGGCAACCATTATGTGGAACAGGTGTTACATCGTTAATAGCTGTAATCTCAAGACCAGCTACTTGAAGTGAACGAATAGCAGCTTCACGACCAGGACCAGGTCCCTTAACTGAAACTTCTACCTTTTGAACTCCTGAAAGGATTGCAGCCTTAGCAGCAGCCTCACTAGCCATTTGAGCAGCAAATGGAGTTGACTTACGGCTTCCCTTGAATCCTAGTGCACCGGCAGATGACCAAGAAATTGCATTACCTGCTAAATCGGTGATAGTAACAATAGTATTATTAAAAGTCGAATGAATATGAGCCACACCTACAGGTATGTTCTTCTTTGTACGACGTTTAGAAACATTAGCCATTATTTTTTACCTCCTTATTGTGCTTTCTTCTTGTTAGCGACTGTATGTCTAGGGCCTTTACGAGTACGTGAATTATTTCTAGTATTTTGTCCACGAACTGGTAATCCTTTACGATGACGGATACCTCTATAGCATCCAATTTCCATTAAACGCTTAATGTTAAGAGCAACTTCACGACGAAGATCTCCTTCAACCTTAATCTTAGCAACTTCAGAACGAATACGTCCCTCTTGTTCCTCAGTTAGGTCCTTTGTACGAATGTCCTCAGAAACATCCGCAGCCTTTAAAATATTTTTAGCTGTTGTATTACCAATACCATAAATGTATTGTAAAGCTACAACGATTCTCTTATCTCTTGGAATATCAATTCCTGCAATACGTGCCATATTAAACTCGCACCTCCTATTAATTAACCTTGTCTCTGTTTATGTTTTGGATTTTCGCAAATAACCATTACACGGCCCTTGCGCTTAATCACTTTACATTTGTCACAAATAGGTTTTACTGATGGTCTAACTTTCATCTTTATACCTCCAAATATATTCGTTACTTACGTCTGTAAGTGATTCTTCCACGTGTTAAATCGTATGTGGATAACTCAACAGTTACCCTATCACCTGGTAAAATGCGTATGTTATTCATGCGGATTTTACCAGATACGTGGGCTAAAACTTGATGTTCATTTTCAAGTTGTACTATAAATTGTGTATTAGGTAAAACCTCAAGGACCTTACCTTCCATTTCAATTATATTATCCTTTGCCATTTTGCCTCCGAATTAAAAGTGTTGTCAGAAACTTATACCGTCTTCTTTACAACAAAAGGAATCAATCGATTCTTAAATTTATCACAAGTAACAGTGGTCCATAATCTGATAAAACCTTAACTCTGTACCAGCATTAGGGTTCAGCTAGTGTTGTGAAGCTTTAGGCCTAATCATAGCTATATAGCCAATGAACACCAGCTACCTTACTTAATCATAATAAATACCTTATTACGCAAGAAAAGGATGGTATCACTCAAGTTGAGTCGCTATAACGTACTTATTATAATACATTTTAGCATTGACTTCAACTTGTAAGTGTTTACCAACAAATTATTTTTTCCGCATTTATAGAATATTTATTAATAATGTAATCATTACTTTGCAAGTACAGCTTTGATATCTTCAAATACCTTGTTAAGTTCTTGATCACCATTAACAGTTTTAAGTAAGTTTTGTTTCTCATAATAAGCTAGAAGTGGAGCAGTTTGCTTATCGTAAACCTCTAAGCGGCTACCTGCTGTTTCAATTGTGTCATCTGCTCTTTGAATAAGAGGAGTTCCACAATTGTCACAAATTCCTTCTTTTTTAGGCTTATTAAAATCAATATGATATGTTGCACCACAAGTCTTACAAATACGACGACCAACGATACGTCTAATTAAAATACTTGCATCAACGTTTACATCTAAAACCGCATCAAGGGAAATTCCTTGTTCCTTCATAAATGAATCTAAAGCTTCAGCTTGTAAAACGTTTCTTGGGAAGCCATCAAGAAGGAATCCTTTTTTACAATCATCCTTAAGAAGTCTTTCCTTGACAATACCAATTGTAACTTCATCAGGAACTAAAGCACCCTTGTCCATATAGCTTTTAGCTAATTTACCAAGCTCAGTTCCTTCTTTAATTGCGGCTCTAAACATATCTCCTGTTGAAATATGAGGAATGCCGTAATATTCTTTAATATTAGCAGCCTGAGTACCTTTACCAGCACCAGGGCGGCCCATAATTAATAAACGCATAATAATCCTCCAAATTAGCTTATTAGCTTTGAGTAAGAATCATTTTCAGATTCAGCCTCAATTTGGTTGAATGTTTCAATTGCAACACCAACGATGATTAATAAGCTTGTTCCACCTACAGTAACAGTTGATCCCAAACCAAAAATCATTGAAACAATAATTGGAACTAATGCTAAGATTGCAAGACCAATAGCACCAATAGTTGTAACTCTAAATAATACCTTAGCAATTTGACGCTTTGTATCTTCACCTGGCTTATAACCAGGAATGAAAGCATTTTGCTTAGATAAATTATCACCAATCTTCTCAGGATCTATTGTTAAGAATGAATAGAAATAAGAGAAGAAGAAAATCATGATAATGTATAAAGCCATACCAATTGGCTTACTTGAGCTAAATACTTGATCTAGCCAATATGCAACATTACTTGATGTTGTTGTATAGCCTAACATACCAACAATAGTTAGGGGAATAGACATCAATGTTGAAGCAAAGATAACTGGGATAACTCCTGCGCTATTAAGCTTAACAGGAATATCAGAGTTTTCGTTACTTTGACGATTTGCATATTGAACAGGAATTTTTCTCTTAGCAGCTTCAAAGTATACTACTGCAACAATCATTGCCACATATAGTACAACAACAGTAATATACTTAGCAAGATTTGCACCACTAAAGGCACTTCCTAAATATGAACTATATAAGGTAGAGAACATATTTGGAATAGATGACACGATACCAGCACAAATGATCATTGAAGAACCATTACCAATACCATGCTTTGTAATGATATCTGCAAGCCACATAGTGAATGCAGAACCAGCGGTGATAACAATGGCCATATAGATATATAAGAACCATGTTGCACCAAACGCTAATGCGCTATTTGCAAGAATATTCTCTGGTCTTGAACCAAGTGAGAATAGTAAAGCTAAAGCTTGAATCATTGCAACTGCGATAGTAATATATCGTGTTATACGATTTGATTTAGCTTTTCCTTGCTCTCCCATCTCCTGCCATTCTTTCATACTAGGAATAATCATTCCAAGCATTTGAACAATGATTGAAGATGTAATATAAGGTGAGATACCTAAGGCAAGTACCGAAAATGATGACAAACCACCACCACTAAATGTGTTTAAAATAGTTAAGAAATCATTACCTTTTAGTACTTGTTTGATACTATTAGTATCGATTAGAGGAACTGGAATATAAGTACCTAATTTGAATACAAGCAAAATCAAGAATGTAAAAGCTAATCTTTTGATAATATCAGGATTGCTGAAAATTCTTTTTAATTTATTCAAATTAGATCACCTCAACAGTTCCACCAGCATTCTTAATTGCAGCTTCTGCAGATGCTGAAAACTTAGAAGCTTTAACTGTAAGTTTCTTTTCTAAAGTACCATTACCTAAAACCTTAACTCCGTCATAAGTCTTATTAACAAGACCAGCTTTAATTAATGTTTCAATAGTAACTTCAGCACCGTTTTCAAATACATTTAAATCTGAAACGTTAACAACAGCATACTCCTTGCGGTTTACGTTCTTAAATCCACGCTTTGGTAAACGTTGGAATAGAGGGATTTGTCCTCCTTCGAATCCTGGACGAACGCCACCACCTGAACGGCTGTTTTGACCTTTTTGACCACGGCCAGCAGTTTTACCTAAACCGCTACCTACACCTTGACCCTTACGCTTTCTAGTGTGTCTTGCACCTTCAACTGGCTTTAATTGATTTAACATTTAAAGGCACCTCCTTATTTTTCTACTACTTTTACTAAGTGAGCTATAGTTACGATCATACCTCTAATAGCTTCATTTTCCTCTTTAATTACAGTGTCGCCAAGCTTGTGAAGGCCTAGAGCCTTTGCAGTCTTAGCTTGATTTGGCTTAACGCCGTTGATTGATTTAATTAATGTAATTTCATATTTCATATTCGATTACCCCAAAATTTCTTCAACTGTTTTTCCACGGCGAGCAGCGATTTGTTCAACAGTACTTAATTCCTTAAGACCTTCAAATGTAGCTCTTACCATGTTAATTGGAGTTCTTGATCCTAATGCCTTTGATAAGATATCAGAAATACCAGCAAGCTCTAGTACGGCACGTACTGGACCACCAGCGATAACTCCTGTTCCGGCTGCAGCTGGTCTTAATAAAACCTTACCTGCACCAAATGTACCTGTTACTGTATGAGGAATAGTTGTATTAACAGTAGGAACATAGATCATGTTCTTCTTTGCATTTTCGATGGCTTTCTTGATTGCATCAGGAACTTCGTTAGATTTTCCTGAACCGAATCCTACATTTCCTTTTCTGTCTCCAATAACAACTAGAGCAGCGAAGCGGAAACGACGACCACCCTTAACAACCTTAGTTACACGGTTGATTGTAACAACACGCTCTTCGAACTCTGGTTGTTCTAACTCTTTAGGTTCACGTTCTTTACGCATGAGATATCCTCCTTATTAGAATTCTAGGCCAGCTTGACGAGCAGCGTCAGCTAGAGCCTTAACACGTCCGTGATATAAATATCCACCACGGTCGAATACTACAACTTTAATGTTAGCAGCTAAAGCACGCTTAGCGATTAATGTACCAACTGCAGTAGCAGCTTCTACATTAGCACCATTTGTAAGCGCAAGTTCTTTATCTAGAGAAGAAGCGCTACATAAAGTCTTGCCATTAACATCATCAATAAGCTGAACATAAATTTGCTTATTAGAACGGAATACATTAAGACGAGGTCTTAGAGCAGTTCCCGCAAGATTTTGGCGGATTCTTAAATGTCTTTCTTGACGTTTAACATTCTTTGATACTTTACTAATCATAATATTTTAGCACTCCTTTCTATTACTTCTTAGCTGTCTTACCCTCTTTACGACGAATATGTTCATCAGAGTAGTGAATACCTTTACCTAGATAAGGTTCTGGTTCACGAACACCACGAACGTTTGCCGCAAATTGGCCAACAACTTGTTTATCAGAACCACTAACAACAACTTGAGTGTTCTTAGGAAGTTCTACCTTGATTCCAGCTGGAATCTCTAATTCAACATCATGTGAATAACCTGCAGATACAACTAAAGTATTACCCTTTAGTGATGCACGATATCCGACACCGACAATTTCAAGAGTTTTTGTAAAGCCCTTTGAAACACCTTCAACCATGTTATGGATATTAGCACGAGTTGTACCATGAATAGTCTTCATAGCTTTAGTGTCATTTGGACGCTTTACAGTAACTGTTTGTCCTTCAACAACAACTTGGATGTTGCTGTCAATTGTATTACTTAATTCACCTTTAGGACCCTTTACAGTAATAACATTACCATTTTGGCTTACTGTAACACCTTCAGGTAGATTGATTAACTTGTTCCCGATACGAGACATTTAAAACACCTCCTGTTAAAATTACCAAATGTAAGCCAATACTTCGCCGCCGATTTGGTTCTTACGAGCTTCCTTATCAGTCATTACACCTCTTGAAGTTGAAATAACTGCGATTCCTAGACCGTTTAATACAGTTGGAAGTTCGTCTGCTTGAGCATAAACTCTTAGACCTGGCTTAGAAATTCTCTTAAGGCCCTTAATTACTCTTTCGTTATTAGCTGTATACTTTAAAGTAACAGTTGTAACGCTCTTATTATTTTCAGATTTAGTCACGAAATCAACGATGAATCCCTCATTCTTAAGTACTTCTAAAATAGCAGTCTTTAAAGAAGATGCAGGCATTTCAACTGTTTCATGATGCATCTTGTTCGCATTTCTAATGCGAGTTAGCATATCCGCAATTGGATCTGTCATAACCATATGTTTGTTCCTCCTTCCATAAACTCGGAAAAAATAATTTTATTTAATGAATTACCAGCTTGCTTTTTTAACTCCAGGGATTTGACCCTTATAAGCTAATTCACGGAAGCAAACACGGCATAATTTAAACTTGCCATAAACAGCATGTGGACGACCACATCTTTCGCAACGTGTATATTCACGAACTGCGAACTTTGCTTTTCTATGATTTCTAGCAATTTGAGACTTTTTTGCCATAGTTCTTATCCTTTCTACTTTTTACTGTAAGGCATACCCATTAAGCTTAATAGAGCACGACCCTCTTCATCAGTTTTTGCAGTTGTTACGATAACAATGTCCATTCCACGAATCTTCTTAACCTTATCAAAGTTAATTTCAGGGAAAATTAATTGTTCCTTAACACCTAAAGTATAGTTACCACGGCCATCAAAAGCATTTGCAGAAATACCACGGAAGTCACGTACACGAGGTAAAGCGATAGAGATTAGCTTGTCGAAGAATTCATACATCTTCTCACCACGTAATGTAACCTTGCATCCGATAGGCATTCCTTCACGAAGCTTAAAGTTTGCAATTGACTTTTTAGCCTTAGTAACAACTGGCTTTTGACCAGCAATAAGAGTCAATTCCTCTACTGCCTCATCAAGAACCTTTGAATTTGCTACTGCATCGCCGCAACCCATATTAATAACGATCTTTTCAATCTTTGGGATTTGCATGCTTGAAGTATAATTGAATTTATTACTTAATTCTGCTTTAACAGAGTTTTCATATTTTTCACGTAAACGATTCATAAATGTTTACCTCCTCTCTTAGAAATTACTTGATTTCTGAACCAGATTTTTTAGTTACTCTAACCTTAGTTCCATCTTCCTTTGTAACGATAGATACACGAGTAGGAACGTTCTTAACTGGGTCAAGTAACATAACGTTTGATGCATCAATTGGAGCTTCTACTTCAATAATGCTACCAGATTGATTTTGTTGAGTAGGCTTTAAATGTTTTTTAACCTTGTTTACGCCTTCAACGATAACTTTATTCTTAGCAGGGAATGCCTCAAGAACCTTACCAGTTGTTTGAGTCTTATTTCCCTTCTTATCTACTGTAAATTTATTTTTACCAGCGATAACAACGACTGTGTCACCCTTCTTAATTTGCATTTAAGTGCACCTCCTATTATAGTACTTCAGGAGCTAAAGAAACGATCTTCATGAAATTCTTATCACGAAGTTCACGAGCTACTGGTCCGAAAATACGAGTTCCACGTGGAGTTAAATCTTCACGAATGATAACTGCTGCATTTTCATCAAACTTAATATAAGAACCATCATTTCTTCTTAATCCAGCTTTTGTACGTACGATTACTGCTTTAACTACATCACCCTTTTTAACTGCTCCATTTGGTGATGCTTTCTTAACAGAGCAAACAACAATATCGCCAACGTTAGCGTATCTATGTAATGCACCGCCTAAAATCTTAATAATTAATAACTCACGAGCACCTGAGTTGTCAGCTACTGCAAGTCTAGTTTCTTGTTGAACCATGAGAGTACCTCCTTTCAAGAACTAATTAAATATTTTCGTGAGCCTTCTCAACTTTAACTAATACGAAATGCTTAGTTTTTGATAAAGGTCTAGTTTCCATGATTGTTACAACATCGCCAAGCTTAGCTGTGTTGTTCTCGTCATGAGCATGAAATTTTGTAGATGATTTAACACGTTTACCGTATAATCTATGCTTTCTATAAGTATCAACAGATACAACGATTGTCTTATCCATTTTAGCAGATACAACAACACCTGTAAATGTCTTGTGACTGTTACGTTCTTGCATGTTTTAGTCCTCCTTCTTTTCAGCAGACTTTTCAGCAAGGATTGTTTTCATTCTTGCAATTGTCTTCTTTACTGTACTAATGCGTGCATTATTAGTTAATTGGTTAAGAGATGACTGAAGCTTTAAGTTAAATAATTCGCCCTTTAATTCAGCGATTTGCTTATTTAATTCTTCAACTGATAAATTTCTAATTTCAGAATTTTTCATTATTCAGCACACTCCTTCTTAACAATTTTTGTCTTAACAGGAAGCTTATGAGATGCTAAACGTAATGCTTCACGAGCAACTTCCTCAGAAACACCAGCAACCTCAAATAAAATAACTTCCTTCTTAACTACAGCTACCCATGATTCTGGTGAACCTTTACCAGAACCCATACGTACTGCAAGAGGTTTTTTAGTCTTAGATAAGTGAGGGAATACTTTAATCCATACTTGTCCTTGACGATTCATATAACGAGTAATAGCGATACGGGCAGCCTCAATTTGACGGTTAGTTAAATACGCACCTTCAAGTGACTTTAATCCGTATTCACCAAATGCTAACTCAGTACCACCTTTAGCCTTACCTTCATAAGAAACACGATGAGGACGACGGTACTTAACTCTTTTAGGCATTAACATAATTAATTACCTCCTTTAGAACTTCTACCTGGCTTTTCTCCTTTTGGAGTTCTAGGTGCTCTATTAGGACGAGTTTGTTCTTCATGCTTAATATTCTTCATACCTAATACTTCACCCTTATAGATCCAAACCTTGATACCAAGCTTTCCATAAGTTGTATGAGCTTCTGCAACTGCATAGTCAACATCAGCACGTAGAGTTTGTAGAGGAACTTGACCCTCATTATAACCCTCAGAACGAGCCATTTCAGCTCCACCAAGACGACCAGCAATTAAAGTCTTAGCACCTTTAGCACCAGCCTTTAAAGCTCTTTGAATTGCAACCTTTTGTACACGGCGGAATGATGCACGTGCCTCTAGTTGCTCAGCGATTGATTTAGCTACTAATGTAGCATCTAGTTCAGGCTTCTTAACCTCAACTACATTTAAGGAAATTTCCTTCTTTGTTAAAAATTCTAAGTCTTTTACAACTTTGTTTTTAGTTTCAGCCTCGCGACCAATTACAACACCTGGTTTAGCAGTATATAAAGTAATTTTTACGCGATCTTTCTTTGCGCCTTTAACACGCTCGATAAGAATACGTGAAACAGCAGCCTTAGCATAAACAGTTTCAAGGTGCTTACGGATTTTTAAATCCTCTAATAATAGATCAGCTACCTCGTTCTTGTTAGCATACCAAGATGCATCCCATTCACGATTGATACCAACACGTAGTCCGACTGGACTTACCTTTTGACCCATGTGATTTCCTCCTTGATTAATCTCTTTCAGCAACTACGCAAGTGATACTTGAAAGTCTCTTTGTGATAACGTCTCCACGACCCTTAGCACGTGGTGACATTCTCTTCATTCTTAGTCCATCACATACGTAAATCTCTTTTACGAATAGCTTATTAATATCTAAGCCATTATTGTTTACTGCATTTGAGCATGCAGATTTTAATACTTTGCTTACATCCTCGCAAGCGTTCTTATTTGTTAGCTTTAAAATTGCAAAAGCTTCATTAACATTCTTACCACGAATCATGTCAACAACAAGACGAGCTTTACTAGGAGTAACGCGAACATTTTTAGCTATTGCTTTAACATCCATGTTTTATTTCCTCCTACTAATTATCTTGATGCCTTTTTATCATCAGCACCGTGACCATGATATGTACGAGTTGGAGCAAATTCTCCTAACTTATGTCCTACCATGTCTTCTGTTACATAAACAGGGGTATGCTCTCTACCGTTATATACACCGAAAGTGTGTCCAACAAATGCTGGGAAAATAGTTGAACGGCGAGACCATGTTTGAATTACTTTATTTTCATGAGCGGCATTTTGCGCTTCTACTTTCTTCATTAAAGACTCATCGCAAAATGGTCCTTTTTTAATTGAACGAGCCATGACGTGTCCTCCTTCTATTGATTAATAATTATTTTTGATTTCTTCTACGAACAATTAGTTTGTTAGAAGACTTCTTAGAATCACGAGTCTTAACTCCAAGAGCTTTCTTGCCCCAAGGAGTAAGAGGAGCCTTACGTCCGATAGGTGCTTTACCTTCACCACCACCATGAGGGTGATCGTTAGGGTTCATAACAGAACCACGTACTTCTGGACGAAGTCCCATATGTCTAGCACGACCGGCCTTACCGATACGAACTAGTTCATGCTCTTCATTACCAACAACACCGATTGTAGCACGGCAAGTACCTAAAATCTTACGAACTTCACCAGAGCTTAATCTTACTAATACATATTTTTCTTCACGACCAAGAATTTGAGCAGAAGTACCAGCACTACGTACTAGTTGTCCACCCTTTCCTGGATGTAACTCGATGTTATGGATTAATGTACCAACTGGGATTTGACTAATTACTAAAGTGTTACCAACCTTAATATCAGCACCTTCTCCAGAGATAACTGTTTGACCTACTACCAATCCTTTTGGAGCTAAGATATAAGCCTTAGCACCATCAGCATAAACTAATAATGCAATGTTTGCACTTCTATTTGGATCGTATTCAACACTAGCAACGCGAGCAGGAATACCATCTTTATTACGCTTGAAATCAATAATACGATATTTTCTCTTTACACCGCCACCTTGATGACGAACTGTAATCTTACCAGTATTATTACGTCCACCATTAGACTTAATTGGAGCTAATAGTGACTTCTCAGGAGTTGTTGTAGTAATTTCTTCATATGTAGAAACTGACATATTACGTCTACCATTAGAGGTAGGCTTGTATACTCTAATACCCATTAGAATTTCCTCCTATAATTAAATTTCAAATGCATCAATCTTATTACCATCAGCAAGCTTGCAGATTGCCTTCTTATAAGCAGAAGTTTTACCAGCATATTGGCCAACTCTCTTATTTTTTGGTAATACATTGATTGTATTTACGCTTAAAACCTTTACATTGAATAATGCTTCAACAGCATTCTTAATTTCAATCTTGTTAGCGTTTGGAGCAACCTTGAAAGTATACTTATTGTATTGTTCCTTTAGTTGCATTGATTTTTCAGTAATGATTGGTTCTTTAATGATATCATAAAATTTTAATTCCATATTATGCTAGAACCTCCTCGAAATATTTTGCAGCAGATTCAGTCATAACAAGCTTGTCATAACATAAAATGTCAAATACACTTGCGTGATCTGCAGGGCTAACGAATACGTTTGGTAAGTTTCTTGCAGAAAGTACAACTTCCTCAGTTAATTCAGAAACGATAACCATAACCTTTCCTTCAACCTTAATATTCTTTAAGAACTCATTAAAGTTCTTTGTTTTAATTGATTCAAACTTTAAGTCATCAATTAATGTTAACTTGTTTTCTTTAACCTTATATGATAAAGCTGACTTTAAACCTAATTGACGAACCTTCTTGTTAACCTTTACAGCATAGCTTCTAGGAGTAGGTCCAAATACAGTACCTCCACCACGCCATTGAGGAGCACGAATTGATCCTTGACGAGCGCGTCCTGTTCCCTTTTGGCTCCAAGGCTTCTTACCACCACCGCGTACTTCAGTACGGTTTAAAGTGTCATGAGTACCTTGACGCATAGCTGCTCTTTGAGCGTTAACAACATCGTAAATTACTTGTTGATTAGGTTCAATGCCGAATACTTCTTCATTTAGTTCAACTGTTTTTAAAGTTTCTCCAGCTTGATTTAATAATGCAATGCTAAGCATAATAAATCTCCTTTCTACTAATGATTATTATTTGCAAGACTTAACAGCTGTCTTAATTTCAACTAGACCAGATTTAGGACCTGGAACATTACCTCTAATTAAAATTAATTGTCTTTCAGCGTCAACTAATGCAATTGTTAAATTTTGAAGAGTAACTGTATCGTGACCCATATGTCCTGGCATCTTCTTACCCTTCATATTACCTTTGATAGGTCCCATTGAACCAACGATTCTATGAGCTCCAGAACCGTGACCCATAGGTCCGCGATGATGATTATAACGCTTAATAGTACCTTGGAATCCTTTACCCTTAGAAGTACCAGTTACGTCTACAACCTCACCAGCTGTAAAAATATCACATTTAATCTCTTGACCAACGTTATAAGAAGCTAGCTCGTTTTCGCCACATTGTACAGAAAAACGAATTTCCTTAATGAAGCGCTTAGGAGCAGTTTCAGCTTTTGCAACATGTCCCTTCTCAGGGTTATTTGCTAAACCTTCACGTTTGTCTTCGTAACCAACTTGAGTTGCAACATAACCATCATTTTCAACAGTCTTTTGTTGAAGAACAACGTTTTGTGAGCAATCAATAACAGTTACAGGGATAAGATTTCCCTCTGCATCGAAAATTTGAGTCATGCCCAATTTTCTACCTAAGATTCCCTTAGCCATGAGTTTACACCTTTCTTTCTAAAAATTTAAATTACTTCTTTAATACAATATCTACACCAGAAGGTAGATCAATGTGCATTAAAGCGTCAATTGTTTGTGGAGTTGGTTCCACAATCTCGATTAATCTCTTATGAGTTCTTCTTTCAAATTGCTCACGTGAATCCTTGTTAACGTGAGGAGAACGTAAGATAGTGAAGATTTCCTTTTCAGTTGGAAGAGGAATTGGTCCATTAACTACAGAACCTGTCTTCTTAACACTGTCAACGATCTTCTTTGCAGATTGATCTAATAATCTGTGATCATAAGACTTTAAACGAATTCTAATTTTTTCTTTTGCCATTTTAAATAACTCCTTTCGCCTATAATCCAAGTATAGACTTGCTCCATGGAAAAACCCTTCACACTGAATGACAACGTTGAACGGTGTGTCGGCAACCTTCCACTTCACAGCCTTCCCTTTTTCGGGCCTTTTCTAGTATACCATAACTCTTTTACCATTGCAATACTTTTTTTATTTTTCGTGATTTTTTCTGATTTTTATTATTAAAATACTATAAACTGTCTTTCATTCATTTTACGAAAAAGTTTTTAATAGACCCAAAAGCTCAATTTAAACGGCTAGGGAGGAAGGAATTAAAGAAGGCTAAGCTAAGGGAAATCTGAAGGGATTCAAGAAGGTGAAAATACAAAGACAATCGCCAGTTATTCCAATGTGGTCAAACTAAATAATTTATTAGTTCTATTACAGAACTCTCTTTAGATGAGCTTAATAACATATTAAAATAAACAATCTTAAATCATGAGGTACCAGCATTTATTGGTATCTTTTTTCATTTACAAAAAAAGTCCCTCAAGGCATTCAAACATTCAAGTTTTGCTTAGGGACAATTTATTTTTTGAACTATTAAATTTTAATACGTAAATTTATGTACTCCAGCGTATTTAATACAATCAGCTTTAGCTTGAGAAGCTGATGTTAAATAAGATACATTTGTTTTTTTATTTGTTGTATCATAATAAAATACACTTGAATTTGTATCAAAACTATCGCTATACAAATTGCTGTTTTTTACATATTCTTCTCTTGATGAGACTACAACAGCTGTATTTGTTCCTTTTGAAGATACAATCGTTGTACCATAAAGCTTAATAACTCCCGTTCCTTTTGTTTCAAAAGGATTATTACATGCCTCAACATAGCAATTTTCAACAAAAGCATAACCATTTGCTCTAATTGACATATTCGTACCAGTAGACTTATAGTAGTAATTATTATACATATGCATATTAGCTTGACGACCTAAAGGTAATCTACTTGCACAATTTTCATAATAATTATGATGGAATGTCACACATGCAGTATGTTGTGTATCACTTCCACCTACAAGACCTGTCTTATGATTTTTGTAGTAATGATTATACGCAAGCGTTATATAAGCATTTTTCTTAAAATCCGTTGTTCCATCTCCCTCATGCTTATCCTGCTCCGGACAAACATCCCATTTATTATTTCCTTCATTAAAGGTATTATTGTGTATCCATATATGCCCCGTTTTAAACCCTGATAATGTAGTTGCATCATCAGACCCCTCAAAGCTACAAGCATCTTCAGTATAATCATCGAATGTTAAATTTCTAACCTCAATACTCGAGCATTTTTTCCAAGTAAATCCACATTGATACAGCTTTGCATCAGAACCAACACCCTCAATAGTTACGTTTTTAGCATCTGATACATCTATCATATTATAATAAGAATCGAATTCACCACTTGAATATTTTATGCTATTAGTTATTCCCTTAATCTGCTCATATTTTCCTTCAAGTGTATTATAACCACCTTTAATAATCTCTTGCTCCGTCATTGATTTTTGAGGTAATGGATTACCATTTTTATCAACTATCTTATCAATTGTAAGCTTATCACTAGAAGACTTTTCATATTTAATTTCCTTCCAGGTATCTGCGCTAACTTGCCCGATAATACGAATATCAAGAGGAGCACTTGACTTAGATTGAGCATTTAAAATAGCTACCAATCCTGTATATTTCTTCTTATTTATTGTACATGTGACCGTATTTTTAGTAGCTTCTGTCACATAAACAACATTAGTTCCTGTTTTTAAGGTTCCATCGTCATTATAAGCACCTATACCAGTTTGATTAAAATGAGCATAACCACTTCTATCATAAGCTGTAACATTAGCAACGATTTTTTCTTCCCTTTCTAAAGTAGTTACTTTTACATCATAAATTCCTGCTCTAAGACCTAAAATATCTGCTGTAGCTATTCCATCACTAATACGGATAAGTTCTTTATCAAGGATTTTATAACTGCTATCCTGGGTTTCTTTATAATATATATTTGTATTTTCTAAACTACTTGCTTTAAACTGTAAATTAATCCCCTCATCATAGGCTTCATATAATATAGTTACATCTTCAACCTTAGTTAGTTTAGCATATAAGGTTATATTTGATACTATCTTAGTTTCAAAATCAAAAATCTTTTCATCATTTAAAGATTCATACCAACCTTCAAACTTAAAACCAGAAATAATAGGATCAGCTGGTTTAGTAATAGTAGTATTACTTTCTACGTATTCACTCGTGTATTCATCGTCATTTACAACAAAACTAACCTTGAGTTTGTTCACCCATTTAGCATATAAGGTTAAATTTTTATTAATAGCACTATCAAAATCAAATGGTTCATTATATGTATCATCTAAATACCAACCCTTAAAGATAGCATTTTCTTTTACCGGATCAGCTGGTTTAGTTAGCTTATTGCCTTCAATAACCTTAACATTTGAAATACTACTTCCACCATTGGTATTAAAACTAACTGTGTATTCAGTCTTAATAGCTTCTTTTTTTGTCCAACTAGCATACAAAATTATATTTGAAGTTATTGTGCTTCCTTCTGACGCTTTTTTAGTTAATTCTTTATCCAAGTACCAACCATTAAAATTATAACCGGCAGCCTCCAAAATAGGCAATTGTGAAGGTATCTTATCTACATCTGCTAGATTCGAAGGCTGACTTCCATGGCCATTTATTACATAGGTAATTGTATATTTTAGTTCAGGGGTTACTTCCTTCTTTACCCATTTTGCATAAAGAACAGTATCACTTTGAATAATAGTTCCACTTATAGCTTTATTTGTTAAAGTTTCATCCAAATACCAGCCTTCAAAATTATACTTATCATCTTCAAGTAAAGGTAAATCACTCGGAATAATTTTTATATTCGATATTTGAGATGGCTTAATACCATGACCATTATTTTCAAAAATTAGCGAATACTTACTATCTACACTAGACGAAACCCCATTAGATGTTGAAGGGTGTATTCCACTTGAAGGGATAATAGTACTTCCCCCATTACTAGAAGTACTTCCACTGCTGCCTACAAATTTAAAATTACAACTTGCAAGAGATATTATAGCAATTGTACTTAATGATGTTAAAATTATCTTTTTCTTTTTCATATTTTATTAACTCTTTTCTTTTATGTGTCTATTATACCTTAAAACAGCATAAAAAGTATATAAAAAAATTTAGTTTTATTTTAAATCATAGACTTTACATAAAAAAAGAACTCCAAAATTGAAGTTCTTAATGACAATACTATTGAACACATTCTTTTATAGCTATATCAATCGCTTTAGCATTTGAAGGTGATATACTAAATTGTCTAATTCCAATATCATATAAACGCTTAAAAACCTCCGGCACTCCCGCAAGCTCACCACATATTGACAATTCAATATTATATGTTTGACAATGACATACAACAGCTTTTAATTTTTCTATTAACGAATCAATATAAGCATTATAATTTAAAATTTCATTACGATTCAAATGATATAACTCACTTGTTAAATCATTAGTGCCAATTGACATAAAATCGATATCTTTAAAATCTGAAATGTTTTCCAAAGCCTTTTTAGTTTCAAGCATCATACCAATCTTAACATAAGAATCATTAGAAGCTTCTCTTTTTAATTTAATTGTCCAATCTCTTAAATACTTAAATTCATCTATTGTTTCAATCATTGGAAACATTATTTTCATATTTGAATACTTATTAGCATTCATCATTGCTAAAACTTGATTTTGAAATAAATCTTTATTATTGCGATAATTATCAACACCCTTGTGAGACACCTTCATATAAGATAACTGCTTATCATCTCCAATATCAAAGGTTCTGAATGTTATACACTTACCATTAAGCATGTCAACAGCATCTGAATAAACTCTAAATTGGTCATTATAAGACATTGGATGGTCTAAATTCATAAAAATAAACTCAGTTCTATAAAGACCTACTCCATACATGTTGTAATCCATAACCTTTGAAATATCCTCATTAGCTGAAACATTTGCCATTATTTTTAACTTATATTTTGAATAATCTGACATTCTTTTTTTCTTTTTAAGTTCTTTTTTTAAATCATGATACTGTTTAATAATTTCTTTAGGAACATTAATCATTAAACTATTTGTTCTTGTATCAATAATAATGCTTGTCCCCTCATTAATTGTACCATCATAAATTATATAAGGAATTTCTCTAGCTTTACATAAAATAGCACCATGGCTAGTTTGACCACCTTGACAAGAAATAACACCAGCAACATTATCCTTAAATTCCATAAGCAAGGAAGGATATAGTTCATTACATACTAAAATAAGTTTGCCTGATACATTTTCTTTAAAATAATGACGATTAAGCTTTTTTAAAACTCTACTTCTTATATCTTTAAAATCAAGATTACGTTCTTTTAAATATACGGAATTGGCACCGTTAAATTTTTCAATATAACCATTTATTACAGTATCAAAAGCACGTTCAGCATAATATCTTTTAGACTCAATTAAAGAATCAACCTCAGAAAATAAAACTGGATCCTTTAAAATCATAATATGAACATCTAAGAACTCTTCATCCTTAAATACTTCATCACTCTTTAAAGCTTCAAGATCATTTATAACCTCATTAACAGATTGCCTAAATAATTGACGCTCCAATAAGGAATTTGAGCAAAGACCTTTCTTAATAATAAAATCGTCATTAACATTTAAAGCACGCCCGTAAGCAATACCTTCCGAAATAGCTTTAATTTTGATGGTTTCCATTATAACAACTCCATTTAACCAAGGTAAATATAACATACTTTTTATAAAAAGTATTTATGAAAGCGTTTCTTCCTATACTAAAAAGATTGCTTCAAGCAACCTTTATTATAGTTCCATCTTATCGTCAATCATAAGGTCCATCTTCTTCGTAAACTCCTTCACCATATCAATAGCTTCACTATCTAATGCTTCGGGATTATGGGCATCAACACCAATAATAATATGAAGACCTTTATATTTACTTGCAAGAGACCAAAATTCATCATAAGGATATAGCCATTCGTCTGAATGATATTTTAACGAATTAGCAAGTCCATTAACATTAACCTCTAAATAAGTGCCTGTTTCTTTAGCACAATCAAGAATCAGCTTAGATGCCTCAATAGCTGCCTCATCGAATCTTCTTTCTCCTTTTATATTCTTATAATCAAACATAAATAAATCAGGATGAACTAAAGTCCTAAATAAACCCGTCCTCATTCCCATACAAGCTGTCTTAGCATATTCTAAGACATTTGTGTAGTTTATCTGGCTATAAGAATTAATGATATTACCTTTAGAGTCCTTAAAATAATGAACGCCTAAATTAAGATAATCTAAATGCTCCTTTAGGCTAGAATAAAATTCTTCTTCACCAGGAATATATTCAACCTCAAGAGCTTTTAAAACCTTAATATCTCCTTGATATTTAAGTTTAGCTTCATTTACCTCTGGCAAATATATATTATAAAATTCATCTAAGCTCATATTGCGGTAGCATAAATTGGCGATGAATTCATCATGACTCATGAAGCGACAAGGAATAGGTCCATGATCAGATAGTCCAATTTCTTCCATGCCTAAGCTTACGGCTTTTTTTACATAATCAAGAGCGCCACCTTGAGCGTGATTACATAAGCGATTATGTGTATGATAATTATTTTTTAAATGACCCATTTTATCAAATCCTTTACTAGTTGGGGATTTTATATTATATGTCAAATATGAATTAACTTCAAGTGAAATGAAATATTTTATCTATTTTTTCCTCTTAAATATAATCTATAGCTTGCCATAAATCCTACAATAAAAAGACTTATTCCAAGTAATAGATCGAAAAATTTAATACCCTTATAATACCAATCCTTATAAATCAATACCATATCATAATTAATAAATATTGAAACAAAAGAACCAATTGATAATCCTAAAAATAAATAATTTACTTTAGCACCTAAAATACTAATAAACTTATTAATTAATTTAGCATAAAATAACGCACCTATTACAAAGCCTAAAAACAATAAACAATAAATTAAAAGATAAGCTTTATTATTTATAATAATATTTAAGTTAAAATTAGTAATAAGTGGAGTAAATAAACCAATTGACATTAAAAAGACACTTGCACTACATCCTGGTATATATTGGATTGAGGCCACTATACTACCAACAATTACATAATAAAATATAAGATAATAGTTAAGCTTTAAGCTCATTTCATTGTGAAAAAAAGATATTAAACAAAGAATTATAGGACATATAATACCTACTACTAAAAAAATTTTTCCATCCTTCTTATTTTCAGGTATCAAAGAAAAAATGCTACCTAAAATCAATCCTCCAAAAAGAGTTGTAATTGCAAAAGGAATAACCTTAAGCAATTCCTTAATAAACAAAAATCCCATTAATATTCCTAAAATGCCACCAACAGCAATTGGAAATAAATATATCATACTATTTTTAAAGCTTTTGTTTATACTTGCAATCGCATCTAAAATATTATTATATATTTTAAACATAATCGCAATAGTAGCTCCACTTATTCCTGGAACAATTACAGCTAGTCCTATTAAAAAACCAGCAAGAATTTGTTTAAAAGTTTTTTCCATACAAATCACCTATTAAATTTTACGCTATTAAAATATCATAATTAGTCGATAAATAGAAAAAGCAAAAAAATAAAGCTCTAAAGCATCGCTTTAGAACCTTATTTAATATTTTATTTTGCTAAAATTGAAGCTGGGTCTCTTAAAGAAATAGTTAATGTTTCACTATCAAAAATCCAAATAGATTCGATATCTAATGAAAGATTATTTTTAAAGAAAATAGCTGTTTTAAAGTTTTCTTCAAAATCCTCAGTATCTGATGTGAACTGTGAATCTGCAAATCTAGCATAATTCATTGTAACATAATATGCACCCGCACCCTTTGATACACGGCCAAAAATTGGACTATCATTTTTAGCTGCAGAGGCTTGAATACCATCAAGTAAATTACCCTTTAATAGAATTGTACAATTTGCAGCACAGTGTTGAACTGTAACTGTACCAGCACCATTATCACAGCCTGAAATAATACCACCAGAATAATCCTTACCGGTTTGAACCTGACCTTCAAAAATACACTTTGTTACACTTAACTTATAAGATGCAAATTCATTCTTATTACGACCAATAATTCCACCAATATATCCACCTGCATCTTTACCATCACCAATAGTAGCTTTAACATAACAATCAGAAACATAAAGCTCTACTAATGCTTGATCCGTATCCTTTTGCATATTACCAACAAGGCCACCACAGTATTTATTGTCTACCTTGATAATAACAGACTCATCATTAACAAGAGAAACCTGCGTAATGTAATTTACTCCACCTGCAACTTGACCAACTAAAGCTGAAGCCCCAGTTGATGAACGAGATGCAATATTCTTAAGTGACACATTATGAATATATCCACCGGCCATTTGACCAACAATACCAGCAAGAGACGCTGTAGACGATCCTTCAAGAATAATATTTTCAAATGTTACATTTTCAATTGTACCATTCTTAAGCTTATAGAAAATAGCAGTTCCCTTCTTTTCAGTAGATACAATCTTGATATTCTTAATTGTATGACCATTACCATTAAATAAACCACCAAATGGTTCTGTATTAGTTGCAGTCCAATTATATCCAGTAAAATCCAAATCAGTAGTTAAAAGATAAATAATCGTTGAACTAGTCTTTGAATTGACTAAGTCAAAGAACTCATCTTTTGTATTAATATTTTGTATTGTAATCTCCTTTGAATATACAGTTGGCGATTCAATTGTATTTTTCTTATTATTAACACATACATGAACAAAATATCCATCATTATTTGGCATTTCATAAATTGAAGACAATGTTTCATCTGTAATATCAAAAGCCTTACCATTTGTTACAACTGTTTGTGCATCTTCTGTTTCATTCTTTGATGTATAAACATACATATTACCTAAAATATTAGTAAATGACGCAGAAACTTGAACACCATCACGAGAAACATTAACATCAAGATTTGGATTTCCTTCTGTATCAGTTGAAATATCAATTTCTGCCTCTTCAGAAACTACATATGCATTAAATGAGGTTTCAAAATGTTCATCACTTATTAACGATTCAACATTATAGATGACCTTATATACACCTGGTAATGATGTATAAACCTTTGATATTTCATAGTAATTTCCATCAATAAAATCCTTAGATGAATTAGCAAATAATATTTTTGTTTCTACTTTATAATCTTCACCTTCAATTAAAGCCTCTTCTGAATACATTGAAGCATTTAAAACGGTAATTGTTGGTAATTCATATTCGCCAAATTGAGTTAAAATATATCTATCTTCGAATCCTACTACTGAACCAATTGTAGGAATATTGCGCTTAATATTAAGTTCAAACTTTTTCTCAAGAGATTGACCATTTAAAGAAATTGTGGCCGTTAGAATAACTTTTTTATCAGTTTCACGATTTCTGTGAATAATACCTTCAATATAAGTTACACCAGATGATGACGTATTTGTTTCAAATTCGTTAGGATTATCAGCCTTAGGCTTTCCACATTGAACTAATAATTCATCAGATGATGACCATGTGACATCACAATTATTAACCTTTGTAATTAAATTAACATTTTGATATACAGCATTTTTATTACACATTATCTCGAGTACATCTCTAGCACCAAGTAATGTATCCATTGTATCATCACCAGTTGATGCATTATTTAAAATGTTGTAATGATCATAAGCGTTCCATGAAGATTCATTTAACTTCGCGCCAATTTGCTTTCCATCGCAATATGATAATAAATCCGGTGATACTACATTTAACATTTTTCCAGTATTGATTGATCCATCAGCATTTCTTAAAAGCTTATGAATATCAGTATTACCTGTAGCATCGTATTCAAAATTAACAGACTCAAATATTGAATCAGACATACTATTATATGCTTTACCAGAAGCAGTTGAATCATAGCTTGAAGCATCCTTAAAATCGGTGAAGCATGTATATTTATTCTTACCAGAGTTAAATATAGAATATGCCGTTGAACCTCTATAAGCATCCTTATTGCTATATGTTATACCTGCTGTAGTTTGATTTGTCATATATGATAAAAGACCATAATAATTATTATATGATTTTTCATCACGTGCTAAATCAAAATTATTAGATGTATTTCCATTAGGAAGTACTGCTCCTGTTTCAGAATCACATGTTGCTGAGTTATTGTAGGCTGTACAATTTTTCAAAGATAGAACACCTGGATTTGAATTATCACTAAATCCATGTAATCTATTTTCAAATGCCATACAGTTTTCAACAATGACATTACCCTCCATAACAGATCCACCTAGCTTAAAGCCAATACCATCACCATCACGAGTTGCAAAAGATGTATTAGTTTTTTTTGCAAGCACTTGTGCAGTTGTTGTAATTGTAGTAACACCATATTTATCAAGGTCATCTTCAGATGGAGAAGCTGTTTTATTCAGTAACCATCCATTTTGGAAAGATAAGCAATTTTTGATAATAGTTGTTCCCACTTTACCAGAATCAGATTTTGCATACAAATCCCAGCCATCATCTGAATTACGATAAGCAATACAGCCATCAAATACATTACCTTCACCAGTTGTTAGCTTAGCAGCAAAGCCATCAGCATTTTCACCATATGATTGGTAATCATAATTATTATATGATGTACAGTTCTTAATTAAATTATTATGAGGCCAATCCTTAATATTGGTTTGACTAGAATCAGCACGACCAATTTGAAGACCCGTATCTTGATTTTCATGGAATGAACAATTTTCAACAATATTATAAGACCCAGCAATGTAAACACCATTATCGCCAGCACCCATAACATCGAATCCATATAAATACCAATAATTAGCATTTATTTGAATACCACGTGATACAGAAGCAATCGTTTGTTCTGTAAAATCGAATGTTACACTTGCACCATCATCAGCTTTTACTGTAATAGGATTTCCTTCTTTTCCGTCTTGACCAGCAGAAACTAAAATTCTGTCATTTAACTTATAGTTACCATCTAGAAGAATTAAAGTATCACCAGCCGTTAATTTTTTAAAGGCTGTACGTACATCAAGAGGTGACTTCTTACTACCCTTTGCGGTTTCTTTTCCCGTAGGAGCGGCATAAATAACATTTTCTTCTATATCATCAGAACCACAAGCTGTCATACCAATTAATGCAAAACATGCAAGTGGTAGTGTTAATAAAAATTTCCTTTTCATTTTTATTCCTCCTACATTACATACGTACCAATGAAGTAAACACTTACTCCACCAGTTGACCAAATATAATACTTACCTTTGCCTTTAAGTTCAAAGGTATATCTTTGAAGAGTTGTACCAACCTTATATGTTTTAACAACATTTCCATCCGCATCATAAAGACCAATTTCAGATCCTTCTTGACTTGCGGCCACAACAGTAACCCTGTTTTCTACAATAGTAGCATCAAATTCAATTGAATATTCATCTCTCGTACCAGCACCATTTAAAATAACAGAACGAGCAAATGACTGACATCCACATGATTGACTATCATTTGATACAATATATCCCTTATTTACAACAAATTTACCAACTGCTACATCTTCCGAAGCTGGTGTATTTGTAATATCAATTAAGCCTGCTGTAAATGTTTTATTAGCCTTTACAATCTCAACCGTTCTTGTACAATTCTTAGTAACACCATTATATGTAAACGCAACATTTACATTATCACTCTTGGCCTCTGAAGAATCTTTAAATTTTGATTTTAAATCAGTTGTAAAGCCGTCAGTTATAACTTCTTTAACTCCTTCTTTATATGTTATTTCAACTTCCCAGTCTGAAATATCAATATTAGAGTATTGAAGGAATTTTGAAGTACCCTTTGTTACTTTAATTGAATCCATATTTAAAACAACACTTGCGAAGAAGCATGTTTCAACCTCACAGCTACGTGTAACACCATCAACAGTATAATCTTCCTTAAATGTTACACCTATTTCATAATCTCCACGCATCTTAGAGTTAAATGATTCCTTTGAAACTGTATATTGATCACTTGTAAGCAATTTAGTAGATCCATCCTCATAGAATGCCGTTACGGTTAAATCGGATAAATCTAATTCTTCATTATATTTATAAGATGTTTTATTAGTTTTTGCAGTAATACCAACCACATTATTAACTGAATCTAATACTGTTTTAACTAAAACATGAATGCTTCTTGTTTTAGTTACACCATCATCAGTATAAATAATCTTAACAAATTGGTCACCTTTTTGATTAGGATTATATGTACTTTCATCATATGTATAATCTGTAACCTGCTTTACAGTACCATCAGTGTATCTTGCATTAACAACTAAACCTGTAAAATCAATATCTTGACCTTCATAATATGTTTTTTTCATTTTAGTATCATCTATGGTTATATTTGATAATTTAACACCTTCTGGTTCTTCAATTGTACTACTTTGAACAGGCGTTTGTGTTGGTTTTTGAATAGGTGATAGTGTATCACTTGTTTTTTCTTCACCACATGACATCATTCCTAACATTGCAAGTCCTATTAGAGGAAATGCAAGCAGCTTTCTTTTTTTCATATTTATTTCCATCCTTATTTAAGAATAAAGGGTAAGACTTAAAAAAGCCATACCCATTATATTCAATTTTCATTATTCAGCCTTTGTAGCTTCAATACCAGCGAAACGAACGCCACCACCATTTGAAGTGAAAGAATATGTTCCCGCTTCAAGAGTAATCTCAATAGTTGTATCACCATCAGCAGTCTTAGATAAATCACCCGCTTTTAATTCCGTTCCAACTGCATCTTTAATAATGTATTTTTTATTTCCAGATGCATTTGCAATAATCTTTAAAGTAATTTTTTGCTTTACTACAAAAATAATCTCTTTTCCATCACCAGCATCAAGTTTGATTTGCATTTCGCCCTGATTAATAGCTGTATTTGAATCAGCTTTACAAGTTCCTGTTCCTACCTTAACATCAACAAAATTACCTTCAAACAATGTTTGTTTTTTATAATCAGTACCACTTGTTAAGTTAGCATCCTTTACATAATAAGACTCACTATTGAAATTCTTAACAGTTAAAGTAATAGTATTTGAACTATAATCTTGATATGATAACTTCATATATACTGTACCAACTGATGCAAACGCATTTGTCGCAGTATCAATTAAAGTTGTACAATCAGCATCACTATAGAACTTGGTTGAATAGCCTTCTGCTGTACTTAAAATTGTATCATTATATTTAGACCAATCAGCATCAGTTCCATCTGTATAAGAAACAATTAATGATGAAGCATAAGAATCAGAGCCAACAGCTACCTCATTCTTATATTCAAATTTTCCTTCTTTTACCTCAAGCATTGTAATATTATAAGTTGTTGTCTTAGACGCATAAGTTAATTCAACTGTATATGTTCCCTTTGTTAGAGTTGTAAATTGTGATGTTACATCAGCTTCGCCATCTAATACTTTGTAAGTAATCTTTTCAGCATCATAAGCAATATCTTGTGTTACTGAATCGCTATCAGTTGAAGTAATAACTAAACCTGAAAGAGAAATCACTTCTCCCTGTTTATATACTCCCTTAGCTTCTTCCTTAACAACGATATTTTCAATGGTTGCATTTGGATTAATTACTTGAATGTCGTATGTATCGCTATGACCTTTAGCAGTTACTTTAAGAGTTTTCTTTCCAGGTGTAGCGGTGCTAACTTCCGTATCATCAGTGTTTGTTACCTTATAGTCTTCTTTGCTAAGTATATCCCAAGTTCCTAAATTATTCTTTCCTTTAACAACTAAACCATCAGTACTAAATGTATCATTTAAATTAAAATCAGTTCTTACATTAGATGCATCAACCTTAATCTCAGAATATGTTAATGAACTTGCAGGTACATCATAAGCTATATCAACGCCATAGAAATACCATCCACCTGCTGTTGTGCCTAAAGTTGCATTTGTTGCACCAACATAGAAATAATATGTTCCAGCTGCAACATCAAATTCATATGAACCGATATTTGTTTTATCAGCGGCTGAAGCTACTTCTCTACTATAATCTGCATTATTAGTTAGAATAAATGAACGTTTTTGTTCAGAAGATGGCATACCATAGAAAGTTAGTTTGCTGGCTTGAGCAACCTTTACAACGATAACACGTCCATTTGAAACAGTACCATCAGCTGAAACATTAACGCTCTCGCCTGCAGCCACTGCAGATCCTTGCATCTTTAATCTTTGACTAAATTCAATTCCATCACAAGTTGCTGTTTTATCCTCAGATTGTATTTTTTTACTTGAATTTGCTGTGACATAAACCTCATTTCCATGTTGATTATAAATATCAACCTTTGTAGAAATATCAGTTTCAGTTGGAGTAACTCCCTTAACAACTGCATTTTCATGAATTGTTTGTTGCTTCTCACGTACAACTATTTCATAAGTTGCAAGCTTATCTCCAATACTTACAACTACATAATATGTACCAGCAGTTTTAATATTTTCTGCTTCTGTTTCATAACTATTGTCAGTATATATTGTTACTATATATTCTTCTTCAGTTGCTACTACTTGAGATCCATCTGAATAGTTTTTAGTTACAGTACCACCAAAGACAAACTCACTACCTGGTAAAAATTCCTTAGTTTGTCCTGAAACACTAATACTCTCTATTTTGTTTTGTTCAGGAGTATTTGTTGATGACTGATTTGGAGTCGTTGTAGTTGATTGACTCGGAGTAGTTGGAACAGGCGTTGTAGGAGGAGTTGGGGTAGTTGCTCCACCACCATTCTCTGTTGGAGTTGTGGTAGGACTTTGGGTAGTTCCACTTCCTGTATTATTATTACATGCGGCTAAGCCTAAGCCGGCTATTCCTAAAATGGCTAAACTGCTTAAAACCTTCAATTTATTTCTTTTCATTTAAATTTCCTCTCTTTTCTCTTTGGCATTCTTTGCCTAGTAAACACTTTCATTATAAAACATTATGAGAGCGTTTTCAATACTAAATTTAAATTTTTACAAATAAAAAATGAAGCAGTATCTTAAATACCACTTCATTATTAATACTCTCCATTAAATTCTATGAAAATTTAATAGAAATATAACTATTCACTTCTTAAAGCCTCAACAGGATCTTGATGAGATGCCTTTGATGCAGGAAGTGCACCAGAAAGAACGGTTAAAAGAACCGATAAAGCAATCATAATAATTGCTGTTGTAGGGCTTAGAAGCATTATATTAGGAATACCTGATAATGTTTCTACAACTAAATTCATAATACCCTGTAGTAAATATGTAACAGCAACACCAAATACACCACAAGATAAGCCCGTCATAATTGTTTCAGCATTAAATAGATTATTTACATCTTTCTTACGTCCACCAAGAGATCTAATAACACCAATTTCCTTAACTCTTTCAACAACAGATACATAAGTAATTATTGCAATCATTACACAAGAAACAACTAAAGATAAGCATGTAAAGGCAATTAAAGCAATCGTAACCATATTAAGCATAGAATCAATCATAGAGATAATCAAAGATAAATTATCCGTATATTTAACCTCTTTACGATCTTTATATGTTAAAACCTTATCACCAACAGTTATATCATTCAAGCCATTCCAAGCATCTAAATACTCAAGTACTTTATCCTTAGCTTTAAAATCAGTTGGATAAATAGAAATATCCGTTGCAAGTGAAGAGCCACCTACGTTATTAATTCCCAAGGTAAAGGCAAGCTTTGACACATCAACTGCATTACCACTCATCATTGATGACAAACTTGAACCACCTGTTGTACCAAGAATTTTAAAGCTAGATTGAGCCTCGCCATCATATTCATAACCTAAATTATAGAATACTCCTTCTTCTAAAGATGGAAGTAAGCTTGGCTCCTGTATATATTTAATTGGAACGGAAATTTCATTATTATGATTCTTCATATAGTTTACAATTTTACTGCTTTTAGAATCTGATAACATACGCTCTGTAAATGCTTTTGTATAATAAAATCCTGTTTTTAAGCAACCATATGATACATCATCCTTTGGTGTTAAAATACCAACAACCTTAAGCTTATGCATATCGCTTCCTGCTACATCCTTAGCATTATAATTATATTGGAAAATACCTTCCTTATATGATGTTTGAATATATGCGTGATCATTATCAATGTAATAAAATTCATGATTTAATAGTTCATCATAAGAGAACTTATCTTTATCAAGATTACTATTATAATTTTCATCATTTGTAGCCTTGTATGCAATATTTAAAAATTCATCTTGTGTATAATAACCAAGCTCTGCAAGTAAAATATCTGTTAAAGTTTTATCATTATCAAGGACAAGCATAACCTCATCATATGATGTAGCAATACTACCATGAATATCATATTGACCCCTAATATAATCCGTATTAGATAATGATTGTCCTACAGGTGATGACATTGAAGAAATAACACTTACAAAATCCTTAAGTGATGTTTTGCTTAAAAGCTCTGTATAGGTAGCTGTTATAGCAGTAACTGATCTTAGATTATCACTTTCATTTTTACTATGAACATTATGAGTTGTATAAATATTATTTGTAATATCTATTCCATAATTGAAATTAATATCCGCTGCATAATCAGATGGCATAGCCTTTAAATAATTAATATAATCCTCAGTTATATCATTTTTAATTTCCGCTTCACTCATTTGAGCATATTTTTTAGCCATATATTCAACCATTGAATTTACATTAACATAACCATTTTCATCAATAAACTGTTTCTTCTCATCATTTGTCATCATACTCATTAAAGAGGAATAATCCAAACTATTTTGAGAAACCTTAATAGGATTACCTGATAGCATGTCATTTTGCATATCTTTAATATAAGTTTTAACACCATTAGACACCGCAAGAACTGCTGATATACCAATAATACCAATTGAACCTGCTATAATTGTTAAAATCGTTCTTTTCTTTTTAGAAAGTAAATTCTTAAATGATAGTTTAAACGCGGTTCTAAAGCTCATTTTAGCCTTTTCAAGTGCAAAATCAGCATTTTCTGAAGTTGCCTCTTTAGCTTCATCCTCTTCACTATAAGGATTACTATCCTCAACAATTTCACCATCAAGTAATGATACAATACGAGTTGAATACTTATGAGCAAGTTCAGGATTATGAGTTACCATAATAACTAAGGTATCCTTGCTAATTTCTTTAATAAGCTCCATTATTTGAATTGATGTTTTAGTATCAAGCGCTCCTGTAGGCTCATCAGCTAGTAAAATTTCTGGATTATTAATTAAAGCACGAGCTATCGCAACTCTTTGGCATTGACCACCAGATAGCTGATTAGGCTTTTTATTATAAGAGCCTTTTAACCCAACTCGGTCAAGTGCTTCACGAGCACGTTTTTTTCTTTCTTCCTTCGTAACACCAGCAATTGTAAGTGCAAGTTCAACATTTTCCTCAATTGTTTGATGAGGAATCAAATTATAGCTTTGAAAAATAAAACCAACACGGTGATTACGATAAACATCCCAATCACGATCCTTAAATTCCTTAGTTGATTTACCAGCGATAATTAAATCTCCAGATGTATATTTATCAAGACCCCCAATTATATTTAAGGTTGTTGTTTTTCCACAACCAGAGGGACCCAATATCGATACAAATTCATTTTTTCTAAAACAAATATTTAAACCCTTAAGTGCTTCAAATTTAGCTCCCGCTACTTCATAGGTTTTCCTAATATTTTTTAGTTTAAGCATACTACTACCTTCTTTCATTTCTTAACAATTATACCAAATTTTTATAGAATTTAAATTACTTTTTTGAACTTTACATAATTTAACATACTTATTTAACAAATATGAAATATTTTAAGCGCTTACATTTTAAAAAGTATGAAAAAAGCTATAGATTTTCATACCATAGCTTTTCATTTTATATTGTTTTAATTGTACTTATTTTAATAATTCATCTTGGTATTACACATATAATATCTCCCAAGAAAGATATCATATTTATAGTCACTGGTTAATTGTTTTAGGGCTTAATTAAAACATTGTTGAGTTATAGTTTTCACCATATACTAAGAATGCAACAAGTTTATCAAAAAATCTTCTAACAAGTGACTTCTTGTTACTACGTACCATAAATCCACCACCTTCTGCTCCATCGAGCAAGTATGTATTATACTCATCTTGAGCATAAAAGTAAATAGATTTTTTAATGAAAGTGTTTTCAGGTGTTTTTTCATTTTTTACTTCATGTTTTAATTATTAAACTAATTAATTTTGCTTCCAATATTGTTCCACATAATTGTATATTTTGCTTATCAAATACTTATATGTACCATCAAAAGTTCATTCGAAAACGTTTCCATTTAATAAAACAAAAGAAAAATTAAAAAAAATCGTATTTTCCGCCTCTTTATTATAAGGGAGGGTAATTTTAAGTAAGAAATATAAGGAGGATCTATGACATAATTAATTTAGTAAATTTATTTCATTAAAATTCATATGAGGAGGTATCTATATTGAATAAAGAATTTGATGAAGATGTGTTTTATGATTTAAGATACGATGTTTATTTTAAAGCATTCTTTTTAAATAACAAGATGCTTGCAGGTTTTCTTTCTCTTTTATGGAAGACTAAGGTTAATCCTGAAGACATTACCTATGATAATACTGAATCAGTTTTGCCTTTAGGTAAAAAGATTATTTATGATGTTGTGGCTAATGTTACGCTTCATAAAAAAGAGGAAATTAATGTTAATCTTGAGATGCAAAACTTGTATCATAAGTATTTAAATGAAAGAATGGCCTTCTATGCTATGCGTAAGTATAGTGACAAATTAAAAAGGGCTAATGAATTTGGTAATATTTGTATTGAGTCTATTTGGTTTTTAGGCTTTAATGACTCTAAATTCCATGATAACAATACTGAAAAATGGTTATCTGAATATAAACTCACTAATGAGGATGGTAATGTTCTAACTGATAAATTTAGAATCGACCAAATTTTCTTGAAAAACAAGGATAAGTGTCCTATAATTGAGTTACAGGAATTCTTTAAGTTATGTACTTCTTTAGATAAGCATAACTTACCAGAATTTAGTACTGAATATGCAAAGGAGGCTAAAGAAATGTTACTCAAGATGAACAATGATAAAGTCCTTAGAGCCGAATCATTTTCTCATGAAATGTTTTTAAGGGACCAAAAAGCTCAATTTAAAACTGCTAGGGAGGAAGGACTTGAAGAAGGCTTAGTTAAGGGAAAGGCTGAAGGGATTGAAGAAAGGAATATTGCAATAGCTAAAAAGCTATTTGAAAGTGGTCAAACTAAAGAATTTATTAGTTCTATTACAGGACTTTCTTTAGATGAGCTTAATAACATATTAAAATAAATAATTTTAAATCATTAAGGCGCCAGTTTCTTTAGTACTGACGCCTTTTCATATATTTCTCTTTAATTAATTTTAGTATCTAAATTAATCATTATCATTTCTAAAAAAATTAATCATAAAATAAATAAGACTAATTACCAACAAAAAAATTACTGCCTTATTTAAAACAAATCCATGTTGAAATCTTGTGATTAAAACTTCAAATGATATCAAACTGTTTTTCCCTTGATGTACCCAAATTTTAATATATTTACAAATATCACTTACAAAAAGTGTAAATAACATTACTAAAAATAATTTTTTTGATTTTGGCATACTATCCCCTCCTTATGAAAAAAGAAGCGTAAAATTACGCTTCAATCTTTTTAACTTCTGAGAAATTCAACTCAAGTGGTGTTAAACGGCCAAACATCTCAACTAATACTGTAACCATTTCCTTTTCAGGATTAATGGCAGATATCGAAGCGATTGTATCTCTCCACGATCCAGTTGTAATAAGAACCTTGTCTCCGACATTAAACTCGAATGAAGGCTTTTCCATTTTACCAATACGAAGTAAAATTTCATTCATTTCAGACTGAGGAACTGGATTTGGCTTAGTTCCATTTCCAGAAGACCCTAAGAATCCTGTAACCTTTGGTGTATTACGTACCATAAACCAAGCTCTTTCGTCTACTTCCTTGTCTACTTCCATCTCTACAAATACATAACCTGGAAACATTTTTCTTTGTTTAATAACTTTCTTTCCATCTTTCTTCTCTTCTTCATATTCCTCATCAGGACTTAAAATTTGAAGAATTTTATCTTGAAATCCCATTGATTCAATACGATGCTCAAGATCATCCTTAACAGAATTTTCTTGGCCAGAATATGTTTGTACAATATACCATTTTTTGCTCATATAAATACCTCTTATCCTTTAATATTTAAAATTCCAGATATTAATTCACTAACTAATACATCATACATCAAGTATAGCAAAGTAAAAACAATTAAGAAAACAAATACTTTTAAAGTATTACCTAAAAATAAATTTTTTCCAGGCCATGTCACCTTTTTAAGTTCTGGAAACGCAACCTTAACAAACGGATACACGGCATACACTAAGCTTAGTGATGCAATAACTACAATTATAGTCGCAAAAGCTTTTGGGAATGAACCAATAATAGGGACGGTTGACTTAACAGAAATTGTTCCATTTAAAATGAATACACCCAAAATTAAAACAGCGATAGAAAGAAACATGAAAGCATAATTTTCCCATTTATGCTCAGTCGTAATATATTCCCAAATTCTACTTGTTTGTTCTTCTTTTTTCTCTTTAATAGCCATTTTTTAGCCTCCTATTATTTAGTCTCACGATGTATTGTATATTTATTACATCTTGGACAAAACTTTTTAAATTCTAAACGTTCTGAAGTAGTTGCCTTATTTTTTGTCGTTTGATAATTACGACTTAGACACTCCTCACAAACTAAGATTACTTTTTCTCTCATAATAAAAAACCACCTTTATCAGTGTTTACCATATAATTTTATTATAAGTTCTATTTTTAGTCAAGTTAAAATCATTTATTTATTTTAATTTGATCTGAAAATCTAAGTTTTCTCATTTCATAATATATTTTATTTATAGGAATATTAAGCTTTTTAGATATTTCACTAACCGCAAAGCCTCTAAGAATTAAATCAGCAATTTGTCTTTGCAAATTACTACTTCGCTTATAAATCTCCCTTACTTTCATTTCGTTTAGATACTCATCATCTATAGTAGACGAATCTATAACATCTTCGCCAAGATGTATAACACATTCAAGCTCTTGATTTTTAATTTTTATAAGATATCTTTTTAAACTAACAGAAAAATAAGTATAAAATGAGCCTTCATTTGAATAATGACGAATACACTTCATTAAAATCCCGTTAGCCTCTGAAAGCAAATCTTCTTCATCATAATTGACAATTTTAAATGTTCTTATTATTTTTAAAGACAATATATTATACTTATCTACAATCAATTCTAATGCCTTAGGATTAGAACCATCTCTAATTAAATAAATCAATTCTTTATCATTATAATTATTAAAATCCATCATACTATTCATTAATTAATGCCAATACAATGCCACATGATACTGATGCGTTAAGTGAATTTACATGACCAACCATTGGAATTTGTAACATATAATCACATTGTTTCTTAACAAGCCTTGACATTCCAAAGCCCTCAGAACCAATAATTACCGCTAAATTCAAATCCTTAGGAAGCTCAGAGGCCTTTTTATCACCTGAAGCATCTGTTCCAACAATCCAATAACCATTATCCTTAAGCTTGATTAGTGCCTGATTCAAATTATTAACCATAATAATATCAACATATTCAATTGCACCTGTAGATACATGGGCAACAATCTCGGTTACACTAACTGAACGATTTTTAGGAATAATAACACCCTTCACACCAAAAGCATCGGCACTTCTTAAAATCGCACCAAAGTTATGCGGATCCTCAAGTCCATCAAGAATTAAATAGATTTCTCTTCCTTGAGTTTTTTTGCTTAATGATTCTTCAAGTGTCACATATTGATAATCGCTTGCATATGCTCCATAGCCTTGTGATTGAGGAAACATCGAATCCATTTTCTTCTTATCAATGATATTATACTTAATTTTTTTGTCATCTAAAAGCTTAGTAAAATTAGGATCTTTTTGGGTTGTTTCTACTGTTGTATAAACGCATTCAAGCCTATGTCCTGCAAATATTGCTTCATATGTGCAGTTTTTTCCATAAATTTTTATCATAAAATCACCATTTTTTCGTCAATGTCATTGTACCATATAATCTAAAATAATAGAAGAAATATTTTAAATTATCTTATGCCTCACGTTCCTTAAGGGCACTAACCATATCTAATTTTTTCGTTTTTTTAGATATTAGGTAAATAGTAACTAATGATACTAAAAAGGGAACAACAATACCAACAATATAAGAAAGATAGCCAAATGCCATATTCATTTCGTATTCACCAGCTAAGGCACGCAAAAGAATATCAAGCAAGTATGCTCCCAAAGGAAGCCCTATAATAAGTCCCATAACTGTAATCCAGATCGTCCCGACAACTAAAATTTTAGCAATTTTCTTATTAGTAAAGCCAATAACCTTTAAGGTCGACATCTCACGAATCTTTTCAATATAACCTAATGATGCAAGATTATATAAAACCACAACTGCAAGAATTACTGATGCTAAAATTAAAATCCATATCATTGAATCCATCATTTCCATCATCGTATTAAAAGCACTTAAAAGCTCAGTCTTTGTCGTGATTGAAGAAACATTACTATCCACCATAGCATTTAAATTTGTATATAGCGTTTGAATTTTATAACTAATCCCCAATTCATTTGCAGTATTTTCGGTCATATAAATTCCCTCAGTCATACTTAAACATACACCAATAACCTTAGAGCTGATAATCTCTTTACTACCATATAGATTAAAGTCTATTTCCTTATTTATTTTATATCCATCATCCTTGATTCTTCTGCAGACATATACTCCTCCATCTTTAAGTTCAAGTCTATTTTCTTTTTCATCAACAATTCCCAAAAGATTATGACTATTATTAATAATACTTAATACAACCGTTTTATCGTTAAGCTTAATAGCGACATTTGCTTCATAATCCGCCTCATACTTAGAAGCTAGGTCTAAAGCTTTTGTATTTGAAATTTGACTATTTAAGGTTAGCTTATTTTCAAAGTTATAATTTTCATTATATAATGTATTCTTAAAATCGATAACTGTATCTCTCATACCCATACACGCAAAAATTAAAACAGTTGAGAACAATACGCCTATAATGCTCATAATAGTCCTAGCTTTATGTCTTAGCATGTCTCTTATATTCCATTTAGTCTGAAAGGAAGCTTTACTAAAGAATTTTGTTTTTTCAATATAGGAAGCCTTAACTGCTTTTTCCCTTTTAGGCTTAAGGGTTTCGCAGGCGGTTCCTTTAAGCTCGCTATTAACAATTAAATATGAAATTATACCTAATGTGATTGGTAATAGTATTACAATCAAAACACCATACCAAGGCATATACAAATGCCACGAAGGAAAATCAAGATAAGTTGACATCGGACCTTTAGGATTAATAATATAATATGCTATACCATATGCAAGCACACAACCAATTAAAGTTCCGATAATACCAATAATAAGGCCATATAGACTATAATGTCTTGCAATTTTTTTTCGTTTAAAACCTAAAGATTTTAAAACTCCCATTTGAATTCTTTCATTAGTACTAATTCTTGCCATTGTCGTAACCATCGTTAAAACAGCAATCAAAATGAAAGCCGTGGGAATCAAAAGGGCCATCGTCTTTCCTTCTTCAATTTCACCATTAGAGCCACTATAACCTGTTTCATCTTGATATGATAAAACAGTAATGCTAGCCCCTAAAGCATTAAGAGCCTCCGCCTCAAAATCAGATGTAGATAATTTAGACGAAGCATAAATAGTATTATAAAATGCTTGCCCTAGGTATTTTGTCATCGTCTTGGGGCTTAAATAACAATATGCATATTCCTTATAGTTAGGAAGAAGTTGGGATGAATCCTTAAGACAAATCAAATATTCAGATGATTTAATTAAGCCCTTTACTGGCTCATGAATTTTAAATCCTTCGGCTTCAATATCTAAATAATCATTAAGCTTAATATTATTTTCTTTTGCGTATAAATCTGATAAATAAATACCATCCGCTTCATTTGAATAAACTTCTCCATCGATATATAAAGGCTTTATATTTTGGCAATCTTCTAACACATTAAGCATTAAATATGTATTATTATTTAAAGAACCTAAAGTAGTTAAAGCCCTTGTTGCATACTTAACATCCGAAAAATCTTTTACATATTGAAGTTCATCTAAACTAAATGAATCCTTATAAATACGATATTCAGGATATCCAGTGTCTTCATAATAATTGGTTCTATTTGTCTTAATCGAATACCACTCAATATTACATCCCAAAAAGATTCCTACACCTAAAATAATCATTAGAAGCATTGAAATCATTTGAGCTTTATAATTTAAAAGCGTTCTTATTATTTTTCTTTTTAGCATTACCAATCAATCTCCTCTACTTCAAGCTTTTTTTCATTGTTATTTACTGATTCGATTTTGCCATTACGAACCTTAATTACTATATCAGCCATTTTCGCAATGTTTTGGTTATGAGTTACAATAATAACACATTTATTAAATTCATATGCCATTTTTTCAAAAAGCCTTAATACCTGAATTCCCGTTTCAATATCTAAAGCTCCCGTTGGTTCATCAGCTAAAATAATATCAGGATTTTTGGCCAAAGCTCTTGCAATACTTACACGTTGTTGCTCCCCACCGGATAGCTCGCATGGGAATTTATCCTTATGGTCCTTAAGTCCTACCGCATCAAGCATCAATTCATAATCAAGTGTATTTTTAGTTATATCACCAACTAAACTAACATTTTCATACACTGTTAGCGTTGGAATCAAATTATAAAATTGAAAAACAAATCCTACATGTTTAGCCCTATAGTTGGCTAACATATCATCAGACATCTTAGCTATATCATTATTATCAATAATAATTTCACCAGATGACGGAATATCAAGACCACCAATCAAATTTAAAAGAGTTGACTTGCCAGCCCCTGATGGTCCCAAAATAACAATTACCTTTCCTTTATCAAGCTCTAAATTAACATTTGATAGAGCCTTTACCTTATGCTCTCCAACATCATAAAATCTACTAACATTTTTTAAAGAAACTAAACTCATAGCAATCCTCCTGGTTAGGCGTAACTAACTTATATATAAATAAAAAATGTATTTCTACATCTTTTATTTTACAACACTTTTTTATTTTGTCAAATGATATCCTTATTTTGTGCATCCGCAAGGTGTTTTAATAAAATTCATTAAGCTATCTACATAACCTTTACGAAGACTATATTTATCTATAACGACAACAAAGCCACCTTCAATTAAAGTCCTTAGGTCGTCTTTAAGTGCTTTTTCATCTTCAAATATAGCATGTAGCTCATCATAGCTTAAATCACCTTTATTGTAAAGCATTTTACAAATCTTAACTCTATTAGGATTAGCCAAAATTGCAAAGCCTCTCGCTGCTTCATCCTTATGCATAAAATCACCACCAATATTTAGAATACCATAGACTTATTTATTTTACCAATGTTATGCTTACTTTAAATTTTCCCATCTTTGTTTCAAATAAAAAGCACTAAGCTTAGGTTCCCTTTCTCTTGTAAAAACACCTTTTTTATTTCCATTTACTCTAATTATACCTTCTGATGTCTCAAAATCAGCAAAATTCCAAATTTGTTCACCACATACACAAGAATGCTTATCAAATATTTCATGATATCCTTTTAAAAACTCAACCTGATAGTTTTCCGACCACATTACACTAGGAAGTCTTTTAATACCCTGATATGTGTCCGTTCCATATTCAGTAAAGACAACTGGTTTATTTAAAAGTTCCCATTTATCTAACTCAGAATCAAGTGCTTCAAAGGCTACATCAAGCTCGGATCCTCCCTGCGTATACCACCCATAATAACGGTTAAGCATAATAAAATCCGAAAATTGATAGCATTTACAAGCATCTGGGGTTGATGACATGATCATTGAAAAGCTACGAGGTCGATGCTCAATATCAAGTTCATAGCATTTATCAAAAACAGCCTTAAAATATGAAATTGCTTTATCTGATGAAGTTGTATCTGGCTCATTAAATAAACTCCAGGCTATTACACTAGCGTAATTTTTATCACGTAAAATTAATTCTGAAAGCTCATGTAAATGATTTTCAAGCGTAATAGTGCTTACACCCTTCATTTCAAAAAAAGGCTCTACCTTACGTCCACTTCCTGCATCAAAAGCATTCATAAGTGATGGAAAAAAACCTACAGCCGGAAGTTCATCAATTATTAAAAAGCCTTCCCTATCAGCCAACATATATTCTTCTTCACTATAGGGATAATGACTAGTTCTAAATGAATTTGCATTGATCCATTTCATAAGCTTAAAATCCCTTTTCATTACCGGAAGATTTTCACCTCTACCACTAATATAAAAGTCCTCATGACGTCCAAAGCCTTTTAAATAAATAGGCTTTCCATTAAGCCTTAGCTCTTTATCCTTAATTTCAATAGTTCTAATACCCACATCAAGCATATATTCATCTATAAGCTTATCCTCTTTATATAGTCCAAACACAAATTTATATAAATAAGGATTTTCTGGCGACCATAATTTAGTATTTTCAATTTTTATAATACCTTCTATATCATTAGAAGCTGCTACAATTTTATTAAATTCATCATATACGGTGAGCTTTAAAGTGCTATTTCCAGTCGCTTTAACGCTGTAAAATGTCTCAGAATTTTCTTTACAAATTTTATGATTTAAACTAATATCAGTAATTGAAGTTTTAGGCGTTATAACTAGCCTTACTGGTCTTATTAAGCCTGCATAATGAAAAAAATCAAAATAAGGTTTATTAATTTTTCTTCCATCTTCAAGTACTTTAACTTCACCACAAGGAAGTGTATGAATGGAAAGCTCATTGTTAAGCTTAACAACAATTAAATTCTTTTCATTCCACTTTACCAAATCATTAATCGATATGCTAAAAGGTAAAAAGCCTCCAATATGATGTCTAACTAAGGTTCCATTTAAAAAGACATACGCTTCATGAGCCGCACCATCAAATCGTAAATTAATATCCTTATTCTTAAATTCATCATTAAGATAAAATTCTTTTTTATACCAAACATTACCAACATAATTTTTATATTTTTCTTCGGTAAAAAAATCATTATAGCTTGAGGGAACAGGAACTTGTTCTCCTTTAAAGTGACCATTAGAATAATCCTTTAAATCACCATCACCTTCAAAATCAAAAATAAAATCCCACATTCCACATAAATCAATTTTCATACGTGTTTTAGTATTTTTAGGATACAACATAATATCAGCCATTTTATCACCTAGCTATATTATGATACTCATTTATCATTTCAATTCAAAAAAAGTGCTAATTATAGTTCTTATTACATCCAAGGAATTAACCAAACTAAAAATGATAATAAAAAGCTCGATATATTAGCTAAAACAGTATATGTAGGAATTAATATTCTATTATTTGATTTAAGCCTACAAGTAGCTAAATAAATAACCATTTCAATTAATAAAATTATAAATTCTACCAAAAGATAGAAAAACCAAACATAAATATTTTTACCACTATTTATATATCCTACTGTCAAAATAATATTAAGAAGTACCTGAGTAATAAAATTAGTTAAAATAATTATTTTAATTGATTTTTTATCAAATTTAAAAGGTATAGCAATTAGAAGCTCAATAGCTATCGTAATTAATAATCTAAAAACAAAACCTACAATATTTAAAGCTACAAACTTTTTTCCTTCTGAGACTAAGATAAATTCATCAAGATTAAAGTTTGAAAAATCGTAATGATAATATGAATTAAAAGCATAATTATTAATCTCCTGTGAAAAGTATGCTTTTTCATTTAAGACATCATAAAGTAAAATTTTATATTCATTAGTGGGATACCAATAGCCAGTTTTATAAGTAAAGCCAGTTGTATTTTCATACAAAGAAGCGATATCTAAAAGAAAATAACCATCAGGTATATCAACCTTATCATCTAGAAGCTTTAATAAATCATAAATTCTCTTATCATTACTATCTTTATAATTAATATGAGGTCCATATATTTCTTTTTTATAAATCACAGCCACAATATAATTTGATTCTTCTAAATTTTTAAATGTATATTCTGCATGAGGCTTAGGCCCTGTATCTGCATAAACAAAGGGAGTAATAAAAAAGACTAATAATAAAGTTATAAAAAAACAGAAAATCTTTTTCTTTTGCAAAATCTATATCCTCCTTATAAAATTTAAAGCATATAAATAAAAATCATTTCCAAGTTATTTAACATATAACCTATGAGCATAAGCTACATCATCAGTTGTAAGATCGATTTTAAGCTTTTTAAAAATATTGCTATCAACCTCACTTAAAATAACAGTTGAATGAGCTTGAGCACCTCTAAGCTCATGAAGTTTTGAAATTGCTAGTTGAGCTAAAGGATTAGTTGTAGCAGAAATAGCTAAGGCATTTAAAACCTCATTTACATGAAGACGAGGATTACGGTTACCCAATACATTAATTTTCAAATTACTTACAGGCTCAATAATCTGAACAGATAATAAAGGGATATCATCAGGAATACCTGCTAAATATTTTAAAGCATTTAAAATAAGCGCACTAGGTGCAAGCAAAAGCTTTGAGGTTTTAGCGGTAATCATCGTTCCGTCTGAAAGCTCAAGAGCCATTGATTCAGTACCAGTATCTTCCTTCTTTTTACGAGCAGATAAAACACAATGCCTAGATTCCTCATTAAGATTTAAGCTTTGCATTAAAAGTTTAATTTTTTCAAGAGCATTCTCTGTTGTTTTACCATTACGAAGTAAAACCTTCGTCTCGTAATATCTTCTTACAATTTCTGCTTTACTTGCCTCATCAGACGCCTCATGATCAGAGATAGCAAAGCCTGCCATATTAACACCCATATCTGTTGGTGATTCATACGGACATTTACCATAGATGGCTGTAAACATTGATTTTAAAACCGGAAAAATTTCTACATCTCGATTATAATTAACTGTTAGTTTACCATAATGATTTAAATGATAGGGGTCAATCATATTTACATCTGCTAAGTCAGCTGTGGCCGCCTCGTAAGCAATATTTATAGGATCCTTTAAATCTAAATTCCAAATTGGGAATGTTTCATATTTAGCATAGCCTGCCTTAATACCATTTTTATTTTCATGATAAAGTTGCGATAAACAAGTAGCCATTTTTCCTGAACCAGGACCAGGTGCTGTTACAACTACTACCTTATGAGAGGTTTTAATATAATCATTTTTTCCAAAACCATCTTCGCTAATAATCTTATCAATACAATGAGGGTAGCCCTCTATTACATAATGCTTATAAACGTTAATACCTAAATTGTTAAGCTTCTTAATAAATGTATTTACCACAGGTACATCTTGATACTGAGTAACACAAACAGACCCAACGAAAAGACCAGATGATCTGAAAGCGTCTATTAACCTTAAAACTTCACTTTCATAATTTATACCAATATCATTTCTAATTTTGTTTTTTTCTATATCCTTTGCTGATATAGCAATAACAATTTCCACATCATCTTTTATAGTTAATAACATTTTTAACTTTGAATCTGGTAAAAAGCCTGGTAAAACTCTACTTGCATGATAATCATCAAAAAGCTTTCCCCCAAATTCTAGGTAAAGCTTGTCACCAAATTGATTAACTCTTTTTATAATATTTTCACTTTGTAATTTCAAATATAAATCATTATCAAAAGCTATTCTCATATGTCCCTCCAAAACTAAAAAACCCGGAGACATTTCTCCTAGGTGAGTCTCCTGTATTATACCAAAAAAAGCATTATCATGACAATAGTTTAGAAAATTTTTTTTAGTTTTCATAAAAAAAGAACCTCGGCTGAGAATTCCGAAGTTCTTTTTTTATTAATCCATAATGAATAATTGCGTTTAAATAAACTGTAAAATTAACGCTTAGAGAATTGAGGTGCACGACGAGCCTTCTTAAGACCGTATTTTTTACGTTCCTTTTGACGAGGGTCACGAGTACACATACCAGCTGGTTTTAAGCTAGCACGATAATCTGGATTTACAAGCATTAAAGCACGAGTAATACCAAGACGAATAGCTCCTGCTTGACCTGTAATACCACCACCATTAACATTAACAGAAATATCGAACTTTTCAGTTGATTCAGTTAACTCAAGTGGTTGAAGTACATCTAAACGAACAGATGGAGAAGGGATATAATCCTCAAAACTACGTCCGTTGATTGTGATAGTACCTTTACCTGCTTCTAAAACTACGCGGGCAACTGCGCTCTTACGACGTCCTGTTGCTAAATATTGAACTTTTTTATTAGCCATGATTTATATTCCTCCTTATGCCTTTACCTTAAATTCTACTGGTTTTTGTGCAGCATGTGGATGCTCGCTACCAGCGTATACATATAAGTGACCTCTTTGAACGTCACCTAATTTAGTATGAGGTATCATACCCTTAATAGCGTATTCTACCATTCTAGTAGGGAACTTAGCCATCATTTCAGAAGCATTTAAAGTAGTTAAACCACCATTGTACTCTGAGTGATGACGATATAACTTATCGCTCCACTTGTTTCCAGTTAATTTAATCTTATCAGCGTTGATAACGATAACGTTATCTCCACAGTCACAGTTAGGAGTATAAATAGCCTTGTGCTTCCCTCTTAAAAGTGTTGCTACCTGAGTAGCTAAACGACCTAATGTTAAACCATTAGCGTCAACAACATACCAATTATGTTGTACAGTTTGTTTACTTGCCATATAAGTATTCATTGTTTGTTCCTCCTTAATATTGTCTTAATTAAATAATTAAGGGCAAATGTGGATTTAAATAAAAAATGTACCTTATATAATTTACAATAAAACTTATATATTGTCAACTATTTTTTATTTTTTTATTTAAAAATAAGCAACTTTATTTTCAATTATTAAAATTCCTCTTCATTTTGTTGAAGAGGACTAAGATTAATTATTTTTTACTTTTTTTAGACACTGGTTTGGCAAGAAATCCATCAATAAATAATATAATTCCCGCAAGAATCAAAAGTATTGCAAAAATCCAAATTAAAGTCACGTCGCTAAATAAAGGCTTAGCAAATAAATAAACACCAACTGAAACTAAAGCAATTGCACATACTAACCACCATAATGGATAACGATCATTATTCCCGTGTTGATGATAATATGCTCTAAATATTTCAACAACTCCACGGCACCATAATGCAAGTCCTAGAATAGCACATGCACCACCAATGTTAATAACCTTAAATTGTTGTAAAATACAACCAAGAGCAATTAATGACATTAATACAAATTCTACAATTGTTAAAACCTTTACGACTCCATTACTTCTTCGTCTTATTTTTTTAACAAGAAATAAACATAAATATAGAACAATACAAGCAAAAATAATAATATTAACTAAATTTTGTCCCCAATCCTTCCAAAAAACCCAATCACCAGCATTTTGCCAAATAGGCATAAACATAATTCCTAAAAGAATAGCTAAAACGCCTGTAACAAAAAAGAGCCAAAACAATTTTGTTTTCTTAGGTCTAAATAATAAATTACATAAATTGTTAAAGAATTTTTTCATTGTTATACCTCCAAATTTTCATCAAAAATATTATATCAAATCTTAATTATGAAATAAATATACATGTTAATTTTTTTATTTAATTTTTAACTTTTAAGAAAGATTTAAATATGTTATACTATATTCATTATGGAAGATATTAGAATAACACTAGCAGACAATTTAACAAAATTAAGAAAAAAACATAAACTCACACAAGTAGAACTTGCACATCAGCTTGGATTTTCTGATAAGGCTATTTCAAAGTGGGAACAAGGAGATACTATTCCTGATATTGAAACAATAAAGAAAATAGCTGATTTATATGGCGTAACAATCGATTCCCTTTTAGAAGAAGTTCCAATTGAAACAGAAAGCGAAACAAAAGAAAGAAAGCGTATAATGACTAACAAAATTATTATTACATTACTCGCTGTTACAGTCGTATGGACTTCATCAATTGTTTGGTTTACAATTATTAAAATCCTAAATAATTATTATTTTTGGCAAGCGTTTATTTGGGCTTTACCTTTTTCATCCATTATTATTTTAATATTTAATTCCGTGTGGGGGAATAAGCGTTTTACTTATTTAATCGTTTCTGTTTTATTATGGACACTTTGTCTTTCCATTCATCTTCAATTTTTAAATTATACATTATGGCTAGTATACATAATCGCTATTCCTGCACAAATCGCAATTATATTATCTAGTCAATTAACAGTAAAAAACAAGAAACATTAAATTATTTCTTGTTTTTTTTATCAGTTTACATCTTTTCAATTTCTTCTAACGATAATCCTGTAGCTTCTTTGATTTCTAAGGTAGTTTTACCTAGCGATTTTAATAATTTAACTAGGGATACAATCTTTTCTTGTTGATTCAATAGTTCCTCGTCCTTTTGAGATAGTTGCTCCTGTTGATTCATTATTTGCTCGTCCTTTTGA
>ENA-OPEN01000006-OPEN01000006.1-human-gut-metagenome-genome-assembly--contig:-NODE-6-length-84900-cov-6.093028_pt1 | contig 84900 bp, 63 predicted proteins | sample MGYA00241298_ERZ501530 | MGnify/ENA primary metagenome ERZ501530 (study PRJEB25962, sample SAMEA2042386) | human gut metagenome | biome: human gut; feature: human-associated habitat; material: faeces... | reverse complement strand
GTTAATTGATCCATGCGCTTTAGCCTCCTCTAAAAAACTAATAGTTTTTTCGTGTTATTTAGAGTGTGGCATAAAAAAACTAATTAGCCAAGGCGCAGGATTTGACGTTTACTTACCTTCTTTACAGTAGCTTGCAAGGATCTGCTTTCTCTTTTGGTGCACAAGACATCAAAATACTCATCTAAATATCCATTTTCTCTGTATCTGATAGCTAATAATAAACAGACCTGAATCAATAATCAATTTTATAACCGACTCATGTCCTCCACAAAATTTTACTCCTATCAGAACCATGTATGCCGAGCACATCATCTGGCAAATACATAGCACATAATACTTTGCCATTGATATATTTATATTATTCTTCGATCTAAATACAGCATTTCTATTTATAACAAAATTATATAATGATGACACTATTCTAGCTACTATGGTTGCAATTAAGATTCGTTTCTCATCTGAGCTTTTTGAAAGAGCACCTAATATAACAATAAATAAGCCATAATCAATCAAAAACGATGATAACGAGGCTACTACATATTTTAAAAATGAGGCAAAAATCAATTTATAAATAGCTATCGAATCTTTTATTGGATTAAAGTGTGTCTCACTATTATTGTCAATATAAACTGTAGTGATTTTGACCTCTTTTACAGGTATCTGCTGATTTATACTCTCAATCAGCATAGTTGTCTCATACTCAAACCTCTCACCATACAAAGTAAGATATTTTTTTATTAGGCTGTTAGGTATCCCTCTTAAACCTGTTTGAGTATCTGATATGTGCCCACCAATAAGCACCTTCATAACAATTATTGTCATTTTATTACCAAATCTACTTTTAAAAGGAACCACCTCACTATTAAAATCCCTAACCCCTAAGATTAAGGACTGCTGATATTTATGAAGTTCATTGCAAACACTAATTACATCAGATACTACATGTTGTCCATCTGAATCAACAGTAACAACGCCTTCCTTATCAGAATAATTATTCAAATAAAAGTTAAATGCATTCTTAAGTGCTCTTCCTTTACCCATATTAACAGCATGAACAATTACCTTACATCCAAACTGTTCATTCAATGTGGTAAATATTTTTTTGCACTCGTCACAACTTCCATCATCAACTACGATTATATCTTCAAATCCTTTTGCTTTGAGTTCTTCCACATAAGTTATTAGCTTCACATCTGGATTTAATGAAGGAATTACTATAACACAATTTTGCTTGATCATTTCCTCTTTTATGCCTCCAAATCTCAAATCATCTAATGATAATTGTAAAATTCCTTAGGTTTTGATCCCAAAGACATCATCTGCATCTCTACCTTTTTTTCGTCTATTTTTTCAATTTTATATAGTTCCCAGGCATAAATAGGTGTTTCTACATAGTTTCCATGAAGCCAAACTATATATTCAATATCCTGTTGCCATTCATCCCCATCTGTTAATTCAAGCAATATCTCTCCTTTTACGTCCCTTTTAGTCATTTGGCTAGTGTAATAATGTTTTTGTTTTATCTGCGTGTTATATGTAATTGATTCATAATTCAAGTTATTTAGCAAATGTCCATACCACTGTTTTGACCAACTAACCCAAGAATCGGATTCCCAGTTGGGTTCATCATAAAGTAAGGCCACCGTTGCCCAGGAATCAGGATTATCTGAATTTCTTATAGTTGAAAAAATTTCAGCAACTGCTTGACCATCTTTTACAATGTAGTCAGGATATGTGTTCCTATAATTATTAACAGGCCTAACAGGTGATATTAAAACCAAAGCTATACCAGTTCCTATACATATCATCACTTCTATTTTAGGTTTTCCATCATTATTTTCATTCCATATTTTTTTTATATATTGAGCAAATGCCTCATGGTAATAAACCATACAGCAGACACTAAACACCGCAATCATTTCACACACTGTAGATATATACCTTGCATAGCTATTAAGTCTTCCCCCAAAAGTACCAACGCATAATCCATACAGGCCAATCACATACACGATTACTTGAATAATAAGAGAGTGACTTGTGTAATTAAGTAACGCCTCTTCAATATATTGTGTCTTCTGCAACACTTTATGCACAAATAAAACTATCAAAGCCAAAAGCATCATACAACTAGCAAATGTAAAATAGTTCGCAATCTTATAAAACCATGGTTTAAAAATTGGTTTAAAAAGCAATGCATTGCAAAACTCTTTCAAAAAAGTAATATCTAAGAACATGCCTAGGTTATAGTTTAATTCTTTTTTTATACCATAAATCTTAATAAGTACATTCCAAAGTTCCCATAAGATAATTGGTAGAGCCATTCCACAAATATTCAACAAGTTGAAAAAATCCTTTTTAACTCTTTTAAATTTAATAAAGTAAAGAAGCACTACCATATGCGTAATAATCACAAAAACTATACCTGACGATTTAATAATACACAAAAAGCTGGTACACAATGCATATTTTAAAATTGTTATTTTTTTATTCCAGTCGCCGCTCATGACAAGCCATGTTATATATCCTGCACTGAGACCTACAATCGGATCTATATATAAACTCTGATAAAATATCGCGTAATCATTATTTTTTGTATTGAAGAAAAAAAGGGGCAACATATACATTACTAACACGCAAAATAGTCCCCCCCACCATTTCTTTATATTTTTTGTAATTGGCAACACCATAGCTCCAGTTATTGCACCATAGCCAAAAAAAAGCAAGCTATCGCTCCAGTTGCCATTTATAACCTGTAGGAAATACTGATATACAGATATTCCTGGAATATAATCAACACTAAACGACTGATAGCCATTATGCAACTGAAGTGCACCACTATACTGATATAATACTTTTGGAAGCGACGCCCAATATCTAAGTTCATCCCCCCAAAAAGGAACTTTATTATGAACTACAGTAAAAAGTAATAGTAAGTATGTGACATATATTATTGATGCTTTGTCTGCAATTACTGTTTTTAATAAATTACTTAAATTCCTTTTCTTTAGTACATAAAGTGCACTAATAATAAATAAACCAAAATTAACTGCAATCAATATATAGGCTCCCATTTTAAGGAAATCCGCACAATAAAAAACATATAAAACTGTTGTACTCCCAAGCCATAGCACGCCTATTGAATCTTCGGGCTTAAAGTTTAAGAAAACTTTCATCCAAAATATGGCAATCAAAGTAAATAAAATAAAAATCAATAAATACATCGTCATTTCTACCTCAAGTCAATTATTACTCAATTTTCCCAACAAATTTTTTCGAATAAATCCTGATAAAAATTTCAGGATCCGTGCTCCCACTGCCTGGGAATAAGAAAACGCGAATCCGTTTTTAAGGAAGCCCCCATTCTAGTGGTGGAAACCTTTATCATAAATTCTTAGAATGTACTCATGCACTGAGAGATGTAAATACATCTAAAGGAAATCAATGAAAATTTCATATCTGCAAAATTGTCCATAAGCGTCACCGCCTTTTTAGGTAGTACGCACTCTATTATGAGTACCTTACCATAATACCACATTCATGAGATAATCGCCCCAAATATTCGCATTTCTTTGCGTCTTATCTCAGGAGGTTCTCATGAACACTACTAAAAAGTTACAACAGGCCAAACTTGACCAGTGGGCTGTCCTTTGTAAAGAACAATCCCAAAGCGGTCTGACCATCAGACAATGGTATGATCAGAACGGCTATACCATTCACACCTACAACTACTGGAAACATCGTCTGAAAGAAAGCTATGTGGATTCTGTCCTCCCGGACATCGTCCCTATTGCCCCACAGGTTCCTGCTTCATTACACGAATTGCGCGATTCGTCCGAATCGTGTATTAACAACACGATTTCTGTCTCACTTTATGGCGTCAGCGTCACTCTTGATTCTTCCGACTCTGATGAAATGCTCTGCCGTATCATCACGGCTCTGCGCCATGCTTAAGGATGCGGATCCTTCCTCCTTCTCTGCTATCTATGTAGTCTGCGGTTACACGGATATGCGCTACGGCATCGATACCCTTGCTGCTATCATTGAAACACGGTATCATCTGCCCCTCTTTGTTCCAAACACCCTGTTTCTCTTTTGTAGCAGGCGTGTTTCTTGTATAATAAAAATACCTAAAAATGCAGAGCGCAATCCTCCCCCACTGTGATTTGCCCTTACAAAAAAACACAGCCTGGCTTAACTTGCGAAAACACAATAATGTTACAGTTCTTTAATCAATTTAGCTGGAACACCAGCCAATAAGCAGCTATTCTTATACTCATTCACAACCACTGCTCCTGCTGCCACAATTGAATTATCGGGTTTTTTTCCAGCTCCTATAACAGATGCCCCTATTCCCAAGAAAACGCCATTTCCGATTTGTGGAAATCTAGCATAATCTCCTAAAATACTATCTACTCCTATGCAGTTCATTCCTGCAAAAACACAATTATTACCTATTTTAGCCCGTTCATTAACAATAATATTCCCCGAATGTAATATCCAAAGTCCATATCCCACTGTCCCAGGCGGTACAAATACTCCAATTTTCCCTCCTATTGCCTGTCGTCTACTTCTATAAAACAATGTGACCGCTTTAGTAATAATATTTGATTTCTTTCGAAATAGCCAATACTCTTCGTGTCTTAAGTTCTTCATATATTTGACTAATCTTCCAACATCATTATTCATGAAGAAACTTATAATATCATTTTTATACCCTGCCTTTTTATACATTTCTAAATCTTTGGCAATAACATATTTCATCTGCTTTCTAGATTCAATATTCATTTTTATCTTCCCTTCTTATACTGATTATTCCAGAGTTCTTTAATCTCCATCTATCTGAACTTTGAAATTCATCATTTCTGAGAATAAAAGCCTCATTTAAAGACTTTATTACGATACTTTTCCATTATATTGCCTTCAAAAATAATTTAATAAAAGATTTTAGTGCTTTCTTGGCAGGATACCATTGTATATCAAGTTAGCATATTGCTTTTCTATAACATTCCGTAATTATATCCGAGCTTTTCTTCCAATCAAATTTTTTAACCTGCATTGGATTTCGCAAAATGCACTCCTTCCTGAGGTTATCATCAGACAACATTTTTTTTATTGCCTCCGCAATGTCATCAACATTAAACGGATCAAAGTATATTCCAGCATCGCCTACAACTTCCGGAAGTGATGTAGCATTAGCAACAGCAACTGGTGTGCCACAGGCCATTGCTTCAAGAGGTGGAATGCCAAATCCTTCAAAAAAGGATGGATACACAAAAAGCTTTGCGGCATTATAAAGCCTTACTAAATCTGTGTTATCTACATAATCAGTAAAAACAATATCACTTGCGCCGTCTAAAGCTTCTTTCAAGATATCATTAAACATCCATGCTTTCTTTCCTACAATAACTAATTGCTCTTGACATCCTGATTCTTCTCTATATTTTCTATACGCCTGAATAAGTCTTACAAGATTTTTTCTTGGCTGCAAATTGCATACACTAAGAATATAATCATTTTTAATACCGAATTTTATATAAAGCTCGTCTTTATTCAATTCTTTTTCACTTATTATGCGATAGTTCTCGTTTACTGCATTGTATGTCACAATTACATTTCTACTGTCTACGCTATAATGACTTTCAATGTCCTTCTTTGCATGATTTGAAACAGTAAATACATATTTAGAATGTTTTGCTGCATATGGAATCAAAAGCTTTTGACGAATATATTCTTTCTTGGTAAAAATGTCCTTATAATGTTCAAAACAAATATCATGAATAGTACAAACAACTGGGCATGGTCTATTAAATGGAACAAAATATTGTGTATGAAGCACATCCAGATTATACTTCTTGCACAATTTAGGAAGTTCGATAAAATTTCGTTTGAAGGGGCTTTCGCTTTCAAAGCTTACAATTTTGAACTTATTGCTATAAGATGACATGTCTATTCCTTTTTTAGCAAAGAGAATATATTCATCATCCACAGGAATAGTCATATTTTTTATTATGTTTGAATAATAGCTTTCATTTCCACCGGAATGGTCGCCAATCATATGTGCATCAATGCCAACTACCATCTTCATATATCCTTTCATTTGTGCTAAAGAAAAAGGCGCCAAAGTATGTGTAACGCTCTTTTCAATTAATTCAATGCATACAACATATTCTAAACTAAATTTAAAATTTAGGTCACAGGGGGGAATATTCTGTCGAAGGAAGTCGCCCCTATTGTTGCGTTTTTTATTGCAGAAACAACTGTTTTTTTTACGACATCATACTGATAGACAGCATTAATTTCATCATTATATTTTGGGCGAAAATCATTAATATCTATTTTTTCCAAATCGAGTTCTTTCAAATCATCCAATCTTTCATATCCAATTCCATCTACATTAGCAAAGTCAAGAATTTCTTTATGGGAAATTGGAATAGTTCTGCAGAAAAGACTTTCCTGAATTACTCCAGATGTTCTATTTTTATAAAATTCCACATCGTATGGAACCAAACAATACTTACTTTCAGCCATAAGCTTATAGTATTCTTCATTTTCTATGAAACGGTTCTCAATGATTATGTTATTTCCCTTTATAGAATTCAAATACTGAAAAGTTTCAGCGGACGTAAACTGACCTGCTATGTAAAGCGGATATCCGCTTTTTGTGAAAGCTTCTACTGACTCTCTTAAGAGTTTTTTTTCATTCATTGTCCCAAGGCAAACCGCCTGTTCTTTTTTTTCTGTTGTCAAATACTTTTCATAAAAAAGACCGTCATACGCATAATCCGGGACAAAAAAACTTCCTGCCAATTTCTCGGAAAGTTTTGGATTTGTAACAAAAACTACATCGGATTTTTTTAACGCTCTTTTTAAAATCCAGTGTTTTAATTTATTTCCCGAATAAATATCATAGATAGTAACGGCCACCTTATTTCCATACTTTTGGGAAAATGCCAAGTAAAGCAAGCCATATATATCTTGTAAGTATATCCAAATTAGAGAATTATTTTCTGAACGAAACGCCTCCCTAAGGCATCTGAAATTTTTTAACACACGCTTCCCTTTTGACATACCACATTCCAAGGAATCCCTAAATGCCTGTACCTCACAATTTTTTATAAATGGCACAATGCTTTTATTAACGAAATGTTTTACTTCAAAAGCATCTTTCAAGTATGCATAATATTCATTACCTACTTTCACGCCATGTCCTACGGGTTTTCCATTGTTATCTGCGGTAGACCAAAAATCAACCATCACTACTTTATTCTGTGTCATTTATATCGTTATCTTCTTTCAAATATACATTTATTCCTGTTTCAAGTTTCTTAACTTTATGACTAGTATATAATTCACTGTATTCATGCACATTACCTCGTCTCATGAAAGTGTTACTAGTATACACCCCTGGTTCTGAAATATCTTTATTCACACAGGTTCCAGCTTGAATTACAACATTGTCACATATACACACCCCAAGATTAATAAGCGATCCTGCTCCTATATAAACATTGTTTCCGATAGTAACTCCACCATCTAAACGATTTGGTGTCAAATCAAATGAATGAGTATAAACTTGAGTCCATTTTCCAGCAATTGTAACATTATCACCAACTATAACTGGAGCAACCACATCAAAGTAATGTGAGCAAAGAATCCCAACTTTCTTTCCACAGACAAAATTTCTTTCAGCAACTTTGTTATACTCATATGCGCCACACACTATAGTACTTGAACCAATACTTGACCAATCCCCAAGTTCAAACCGATCAAGCAACTTTGCCCGCATCATATTTCCAATCGTGACATTATCCCCAATGATAATATTCCTTGCATCTATATAACTTCCAAAACCAATTCTAAAATTTTCACCATATTTACCATTGCCAATTTTAAATAATCTATAGCATTTTCCTCGCATTGAACTCGATAACGGAAGACATGCTAATACTTTAATTAACTTTCCCACTGTTCGTCCTCCTTTACTTAGTTTATAGAGTTTTCATCCAATTCCTTGACAATAGATCTACTCTATTTTTCTAAAATTCCACTTAAAGTAACACTGTTATCACAAGCCCTGCAACAAAATTTTATAAAACAACCTCTTTTCAAGAAATCGCCTTTCAATTACTGTTAAAAAATGATATTAATTTTTATAGCAACCAGCATATGCTCTTACATGAATTATTGTAAAGCATTATATATCAAATTCTAATATAAAGCATAGTATTTTTAAAATTGTCAATTTTCTCCTCTTGCACTTGCTACATTGCCAAAAATAATCAGTTGCAGAAACTTCCTATTATAGATACTCTTTTGTGTCCTATATGTAATAATTCATTTTATATGTCTCTCTTCAGCAAGATTTTTTACCGACCTGCAAAGTCAGTAATCATATTTTACGCTGAACTATTTTTCCTCAATCCATTTATCCGTATAAACATCCAAAGGTGCGTTACCCCTTTCTTTATATATACAAAAGCAATTACAATTGCACATTCTATTAGTATTGCTCATTAAAACATACTCAAAATCAAAGACACCTAAGAATATAATCTCTATCCTTAACCCTACTTGCGATGTCCTCTATAATAAATTTGGAAATCAAATCTAAATTTACTACAATGCGCAATCTAACACCAAATCGAGTTTTATATGTCCCTCATTGCAGAGCACTTTCCCCACTATTTAATCTATCTCTTAATATCGATGACGAAATTCCATCTGTGTGTTCTAGATAAACAACCGAGCATCCCACCTTAGCAAACTCCTTTTCATAATTATTCCAGGCCTCTGTACCTTTCCAATCCGATCCAACAAAAACTACATCCACATTATATTTTATTACTGCCTGCAGTTTATCCATATTATCTTGAACAACCACCTCATCAACACACCTCAATTCTTTAACTATAGCTATCCTCTCAATTTCACAAATAATTGGATATTTTTTTTTCCTTTGATAGCAAAGTGAATCTGTTGTAACTCCTACTATTAAATATTCGCATTGTTCTTTTGCTTTCTTTAGAAGATTCAAATGTCCTATATGAAACATATCATATACACCGGTTGTATAACCCACCTTATATTTTTTCATCTTTTTCCCTCTGTTTTAATAGTGTTTTGAATAGCATCAAAATATAATGGAAACTTTCATTATGAGTAATATAGGCAAAAAACACATAAGAAATCATTCCAACCATAATTTGAAGTATCACTAAAAAATATTTATTTATACTAATTTTTCCGATACTCCACACAAATACCAACATAAATACTGATCCCAGTAAAGACAAAAAAATATCCTTTAATTGCTTAATTGGTCCATAGTCCAAGAACTTTTTCGTTGCCAATGTATTAATAAAATATCCAATAATCTGATTCAAAAGATAACTGAATGCTATATAAATTGGACCAAACCACATAAATATAATTAATGTAAGTATCCCAAAAATTTTCCTTGTAATTTCCAGTTTTAAATATACTCCACTATTTCCAATAGCCTTAATAGCATTCAAATTTGATAACGAAAGTGGCGTAAATATCATTGCAATGCAAAATATATTCATGTACGGAACGCATAATCCCCATTTCTCCGTCAATAAAATTTTAACCATTAGCTTCGATATTCCCGAGAGTCCAAACAATAATGGAAAAATTACAAAAGCAGATAGTTTTATACTTCTAGATAGCATATTTCTTACTAATTTTTTATCATCTTGCACTGTAGACATGGTTGGAAGAAGTACACTATCCATGGAAGAACTGATATTTGTAAGTATTAAAGATGGAAATTGTTTTCCTTTATTATAATATGCTAACGAAGCTGCACTATATTTTTTTCCAATTATTAAAGATCTACAATTTTCATAAACACTATCAAACAACTGCGCCAATAACAATTTCCATCCAAATGAAAAAAGTCCTTTCAATCTGTCAAATGAAAATGTACATATAGGTCTCCACTTAACAGTAATCCACAAAAGTAGCGTATCTACAACATTATTAAACAAATATTGATAAACAAGTGCCCAAACTCCAAAACCTTTAAGCGCTAATACAACACCTATAACCGATGCACCAATTGTACCTCCAAGTGTAGCAAAAAAAAATTTTTTAAACATCATATTTCTAGATACATATGCTTGTTGAACATTTTTAACTCCAGAAATGATAATGACAATGCTTAATACTCTAATTACAGATGTAAGCTCTTTGTCATAGAAAGCTGATATAAACGGAGCTATTAAATACATTAATCCATATAAAATAATACAAAAAATGATATTAAAAAAGAAAACAGATGAAAAATCCACATTATCAGCATCTTTTTTTTGAATAAGTGCATTTCCTAATCCGCCATCAACAAAAACTTGTAATATAGATATAAAAACTGTAACAAGAGCTATTTCACCATACACCGAAGGATCTAGCAGTCTTGCTAGAACAATAGAAACAACAAATGTTACAATTTGTGCTCCACAACGCTCTAATAATCTCCATATAAAATTTTTTGAAACGGTTTCATTACTTATCATCGACATTTTTACCAACCTACAAATCAGTCATTTCATTATAACTGGCTATTGCTTTCAAAAAAATTCTCTTAAATTCCTCTGACATACCATTATCTATAACTTTTTCTATTTCCTCAACGGTATTACACATTGGAAACCCCAAATTGTTAATCCCCACAAAAAAATTACGTCTATTAGTTAGGTTTACAGAGCAAAACGGAATTCCTTTAAAAGCTCCGTCTATCATAGAAATCGAGTGCTCGCCAAAAACAAAGTCTGCCAATTTTAAATCGTCATCCAATGAACTTCTCGAAAACGAAAGCTTAAACCCATCCTCTGACGCTGCCTGTGGTATATTACTAGACACTTTTAAATTTGAAAGTCCAAGCCATTCAAAGTACTCAATAACACGATTAATAGAATTTATCCCTAAATGATTGGGATGTACCCAGGTTGGGTGGCATCTATAAGTAAATTGTATGTCAGGAAACCTGCGTGCCATTTTTGCGAATGCATCGACCATAATATCATCGTCCGACCTATTTTTTAGCGCCGTCCAATCCCCCGCACCTGATGCAACAATCAAAATATTTCTTATTTTATTTGGAAATATAGGCGTAGGAAGATATAGTTTCTTTCTAAATGGAATCAGTTCATATGGGAGACCTTGATTTCTAAACAAATGCGTTCCCAACTCATCCCAACAATAATATTTAACATTGTTAGGTTTAAAAAAATAATCTTTATGGGAATAATTCGGTGGCAAATATCCATCTTGTGCCCATCTGACTTCATACTTATTATCATCTGGGACATTACATTTCCAATGTTCGTGCCATGTTGTCATGTATGTGCAGGTTTCACCTGATTCATAATCACCTGCTTCCAATTTCCTAGCCTCTTCATCAGATTGAACAAAATCAATATTAAGCCGATAGCCAATTCTGCTTAGTTGTCCAATAAATATATACTTTCTGTTGTTAAAATATCCTACAAATGCTTCTGTTTTTGTTATTTTCTTTTTCTTATCAATCAATTTATTTTTCACAAACATTACGCCAGGAATGCTTTTTATTTTATTTTTAAGCCATTTTTTTGGGGTTAATGGTTCTTTGTAATATTTGCATTTAATATATTTAAAACCATATTTCTCCCATGTACTTTTATCAATTCCAAGCCCATCAGACAAAATATATAGTTTATCGGTTCGATATGCTTTTAGCACCTTTTCTAAAACCAACAAATTCTTTGATATTTTAATATTCGTTATATACTCATCTACATCCATCTTTGCAGATGTATACGAATTATTATCTATAATTGCCATTTCCTCATCAGATAAGAAATCTGCAAATGTTTTATATGTTGATTCAGAAAACATACTATCTATTTGAGCACGTTCATTTTCATACAAATAGTGAGTAGTTAAAAACAAATTGGTTTTGCTTGCTAATCCCACACATTTTCTAAGACTTTTAATCTTTACATTCTGATTAAATACAAACACAGACATTCTTTAATCCCCACTAACTATAGTTTTTCATCACTTCCAAATATTCATCAAAATCTCTAATATATTCTCTTCCATCATAATGTGTACTTGCAAGCACTAACAATACTGAATCTTTAGAAAAATCGTACATATCTTTCCAAATCATCTTGGGAATATATATTCCCATCATAGGTTTATTTAATTCTACTATAAAATCCTCACAACCGTCTGTAATCCTAACTTTACTCTGTCCAGCGACATTGATTAAAACAAATTCCGAGTCTCGATTAGCATGTCTTCCCCTCACAACAGTAGAATCAGATCCATATATATAGAATACGCGCTTAATATCAAAAGGTATTGCTTGTCCTCCTTCTATAACAACCAATTTTCCTCTATCATCACCTAAATCTTTAAATTGTAAAACCGGGCACTTGTCTTGTAACATCATAATAAATTCTCCTTAAAATCTATTTAACGCATCGATTACATACGTTTGTTCCTCTTCGGTCATTCCGTTATAAATTGGGATTGAAATAACAGTGCCTGCTAAATGTTCTGTAATAGGATAATCACCTTTCTTATGTCCTAGATATTTATAAGCATCTGCTAAATGAGGTGGTATAGGGTAATGGATAATGGTTCCAATTTCTTTTTCTTCAAGATACGCTTTTAGCAAATCTCTTTCTTCGCATCTAACCACATATTGATGCCAAACGCATGTCGTTTCCTCCATTGGTTTTGGTAATTTTAGTTTATTATTTTTTATTTCATGAGAATATCGCTCAGCAATTTTAATTCTTTCTTCATTTAAATCTTCTAAATGCCTCAGCCTTACTCTTAAAAGTCCTGCTTGAATTTCATCAAGCCTAGAGTTAGCTCCTACAACTTTGTTATAATATCTTCTTTCAGATCCATAATTTCTGAATATTTTAAATTCATTAGCAAGAATCTCATCATTGACAACCACGGCTCCTGCATCACCAAATGCTCCCAAATTTTTAGAAGGATAAAATGAAAAACATCCAATATCACCAAAGGTCCCGACTTTCTTGCCTTTATACATAGCCCCATGGGCTTGCGCACAATCTTCGACAAGTTTAAGATTATATTTCTTACAAATCCTAACAATCTCATCCATATCCGAAGCCATACCATAAAGATGCGTCACCAAAATTGCTTTTGTCTTTTCATTGATAAGTTTTTCTATTTTATCTACATCCATTCCAAAATGTTCATCTGGTTCGACAAATACTGGAGTAGCTCCATTCATTGTAATTCCCATAACCGTTGCAATGTATGTATTACCTTGAACTAGCACCTCGTCTCCTGCACAAATTCCTAACAATCTCATTGCAATCCACAAAGCATCCAAGCCTGAAGCAAGTCCTACACAATACTTTGCACCAACATATTTTGCAAATTCATCTTCAAATGCTGACACTTCATTTCCAAGAATATACCATCCAGAACGAAGTACTTTTAATGCTGCATCCTCAAATTCCTTTTGATATAATTCAAAACCTCTATCCATTCTATTGGGCATTATTTTCATTGATTAATTCCTCCAATTTTATACACAGTGCTACTCGGTTCTTCTTATATTTGTTATTAAAAAAACAATAACGATAATAATATAATTTTCTTTTTATTGTTTCAAAAAAACCATGTTGTTTTATTTTTTCTAATAAATTATTGTTACTATTGCCTTTTAATTTAGTTTCTTTTTCAGTTTCCGCCGGGTGCACTGCAATCCTATTAAAAACATTAAATTTTTCTTTTAAATATCTTTTTGCTTGCTCAATTTCTAATAAATAGTTAATATAAAGTTCCCTTACTACATCATTGTCATTTTCGATATCGCAACAATAATATACATCATTTTCCAAAAAACAAATGTTTTGGTAGTGATAGAAAACTAATGGCCACTTTTCTTTAGATTCTTTATCAAAAACTATATACTTTCCATCTATTTTCTTAATTACAAACTTATTAATATTCCAAGGTGCTACCCCTGCTCCTTGATTTTTGGTTATATTTATACATGAATAAATAAGTGGCCACTTTTCTAAATACTTTTGATCTCCCATAACATCTTCTGTTATTCCATAGCTACATTCAGTAATACAATCATTCACCCAAGAATCTAAAACTTTTATCGCTTCAGGATCATTTAAAAACGTATTAAATTCCACGCAAAAACGTCCTGCTTTTTTTTCAAATAATGGAGCCTCATATCTTCGAAAATTATGTTTTACAATTTGAACCTTGGCATTACTATTAATCATCTCCTTAAATAGAATTTGCGGATTACTATAAAAATATAAGTCAGCATCTACATATGTGCAATTATCCAAAGTATACTTAGTTAAAGCATACTTTATTAATTTAGCTGTACAAGTCCAACAAAATTCTGCTCGTGTTCTTTGGCCTTTAATTTCTTTTAATTCATCATCTAAAAAATCCAGATAATCAATAACGGTTAAATACTTTTTATTGATTATCTGCAGAATCTCGCTGCACTTATCGTCCATTGGTAAAACATATATTTCAAAGGGAATATTTAATTTTTCCAAAGAATTATATAATACAATTCCTTTGTCTAAATAATTTGCATCAAAGAGTGTACAAAAGTTTAATTTCATCTAAATAACTCATACCTTCCTTAAAAATGCTGCTGGATTTCCACCCCAAATTTCTCCGTCTGGAATATCTTTAGATATGACTGATCCAGCAGCAACAATAGCTTTCTCACCTATTGTTACCCCCTTAAGAATAAATGTGCCTGCTCCTATGAAAGCACCTTTCTTTATATGTATAGGTGCTGAAATAATTGTTCCCCCATCTAAGCTAAACATTCGTTCGTTATAGTCTAGTGAATGGCAGTTACTATCCATTATAGTAACACCTCCACCAATCATAACATTATCATCTACTCTTATCTCATCTTGACAACGTATTCGTGTATTGGACATACATACACCATCACCTATCAGCAATCTAGCATTAGGGTATATTTCAAATCCAGATGATACTCCCAATACATTTGCTTTTACACCTGAATGAATAATTGAATTCTTGCCTATTTTAACCACACCATTATTATTTTTAATTATAAGTTTTCCTTTTAACAACAATCGTTGAAAACTAACCTTGTTTTTTTTTAGCCTGATATAATTTCCTAATCCAACTTGGATTAGCGGTCTATATATTTTTTCTTTTATTACATTCATGCATTGATACTCCTATACACTAATCAAGTGCCAACCTACTTGATAAATATCTGCGTTATCATACCCTGTATTTAACCATTTGCTAGGCGCAACAACAATCTTTCGTTCGTTTTCGCATAGGTATTGAGCCCACCAACTCAGCGTACTGTTTGACATTACAAAATGATTACACGCTTTCATCATAACAAAATCTTCTAAAACTGCCAATTCACCGCCATTATTAACATATATGGTATTGTAATGTTTTAACCAGTCAAATTTTTCTTTTACCCATTCGATGCTATCAGAAAATATATAAAATGTAACACCATCTATTTTTTTTTCAATGTATTCCATCGCTTCTTTATAATACTTTTCGTCACAAACTAAAAAACGATTCTTGTATTCATCTTTTAGAAAATCCCCTCTTCGTATATGCACACATACACTATTGTTTTCCTGTACTTGTAACGATTTATTCATTATTTTTTTTAAATACTCAGAATCTATAATATTTTCCAACATAAAGTCTCTTTTTATAGCATCTGACAATTCTTCAAAATATTTTTCGCATTGAAAAAAACCATTTACTATTATATTTTCACATTTTTTTAAAGCCTTATAATTTAGTTCAGAGTATCCTTCTGGCACAAAAACAACTCCAAAACCGTTAGCAACTCTTATGACACCATTCTGTAGTTTCCCTTTTGGTAAATGCTCAATAATTTTTCTCCAAATAACATACTCTTTAGGAACGCTTTCCATCTTACTAAGAAACGGTGCTTTCACTATAGTTATTCTAGAATCAATTTTAAATTTATTTATCTGTAGTTCTCTTCCATCCTCTGAATCAAAATATAATAAAACATTCTGATCCGTCCTATGAGCCAACGTCTTGCAAAAAGCATATATAAATATTTGGTTTCCCAACCCCCCCATTAGTTGTGCGCTTATCATATTTCTCCTTTCCGAAACTATCGCTGTATAATATTACATATTTATATGATTTTGTTTATGTTTGTTAACAAAATCATGATATACCTAAATTATAAAAGTTTATCTAATTATACTTAAAATTGCTAATGAAATCTTCCTTGGCAAAAACATTAACAGTGACTGTTTAAGAAATACGCCAATTTTTACTGTGGGGCTCCTAAATAATATCAAAAACGGCTTTTCCTTTTCCTTGTATTCTTTGGTTGACAAAATGATCCCCTTTAATCGCAAATATGCCTCGGGAACCTTTCCATACTGAGATGGATCCTTATGCGGTTCTATCCCCTTTTTCTTGCAAAGCAAACTAAGAGCTGTTTGGTCCTCTCTATTAGCAATATATGTATCATCGTTATTTAATCCCATTACATTAGGATTTAATGAAACAACTCTCTCATCAGAACAATACTTCAACCATTCATCTATAAATTCCACCGTTTTCTTGCATTTTCTTACTACGACCACTGTACTTTGAATTTGATTGCTTTCCCAATATTTTCTATCCAAGCAATCCATAGCAACAAAAGCATCTGCCTTCGAGAATTGTTTTTCTAATAACGCTATATCTGAAACCCATATATCATCTTGCATATTAAGAAATTCATTTTTAATGTTCCTAAAAAAAAATGCCCCAGAATCACAATAAAATAATATATCACCATCTTCTATTTTTGATAGGGCATCTTTTACAATATAAGGTTTCCAGAGCCACAAGCCACCACCTCTAGGAACGTCCAAAATGTTTTTATGCTTTTCGTAAAAGTCTTTAGGAATATCACTTTCATTATATTCAAAAATCTTATCAAATTTAGCAATATGCTTAGCTGACCAGGTATTGACCCTTTGTGCTTTTCTAAATTTAATATTTGAATAATTCACCAATGCTATCATAGTTCTACCTCATTTTCGAAAAATACATCTTTCTATACTTTTTTCTCATCAACCCAGGTATCAATAAAAAAGGAATGCAATATCTTACTTTTTTTATTAAAACCCTGTCTTTTAATACATTTTTTTTGTATAATGTCATCATCTTTTTTCGATTATCATTATCATAATCTTCTGTTTCATAGTATAAAGATTTAATCATAGCTAACTGATGAAATCTAATTTCGGTACACTTATCTCCATACCCTTTTTGCTTTAAATATCCAATAAACTTTTCATATTCTTCTAAAGCAGGAAGTTTTCTATCATCAAAGCTCATCCCACTACTTCCTGGTCTTTTAATCCTATATACATAAAGAGGGCTATCAATATACGCTGTTTTTTTCAATTGCTTAAAAACTTTTCTAATATAGCCTACATCTTCACACACAACACCTAAATCAAAGTATATATTCTCAACCAAATCATGCCGATACAATTTATTCCATACATTGAATAAATATATATCACATAAATAATCGACCGATTCTTTATAATCCAATTGTTTTATTTCGTCAGTTGCACCCGAATAAACTGGTAACCCACTATCACATCTTAGATACTCAACAGCACATGCAGCAAAAGAAACTTCTTTGTCACCCATAATTGATACTAACTTTTCAAGCATATCAGGCTTTATATAGTCATCGCTATCTACAAATGCTAGATACTCACCTCTAGCCTCCAAAATGCCAGTATTTCTAGCTCCTGAGAATCCTTGATTTTTTTGATGAATCACCTTTATTCGACTATCATCAAAAGCGTCACATATTTCCCCTGTGGCATCCGTAGAACCATCATCAATGATAATTATCTCAAGATTTTTGTATGATTGATTGCAAATGGACTCAACGCAATCAATAATATATTCTTCTACATTATAAGCTGGCACAATCACTGATATTTGTCCTTGAATATAATCCATAGTTTACCTCATTAACTGTTCTAGTATCTTTTACTTTTACTGAATAAAACACCATCAGAAACAGCGGTGTAGACATTATTGGCTCACCGAAGAAGAAGCATGCGAACATTATACAAATAATAAAGCTTTCCGTTCTTGGCAGCTTTAACATTGACCTTAATCTATTCCATATCATCCACATATACATTAATGTAAAAGGGACACCTGCTTTATACATGCAATTACCCAATCCATTTGATGAAGCCATATCATCCATAAAATATTTTCTCATAGCTAAATAAACACTATTATGATGTACAAAATCCAGAAACACTTCTTGTGTATTTGTAGCCACACCTATTCCTGTCCAAAAATATTGTTTTGCAATAAGTATTGCCAGTAATGTATCATCATATCTTGAAGAAAACGATGCGCCATGTCCTATTAGCTTTCCTATAACAACTCCTTTAATACACTCTTCTGCCACGACAGCCCCTGCTGCCAATATTATAAAATATAACATTTTTATTTTTATTTTACCATTAGAATAAGCTCTTTTAGTTACATAGCACAATTGTAATGCCAAGCATATATACCCAGTTGATGAAATAGATGCTATTATTGCTGCAAGAAAAACCATCACATATATTTTATCTCTCTTTGTCTTTATTTTATTAACTATACAATATAGTAATCCCAGATTTGCATGTATTGCGCACACTCCTCCTTCCCAGAATATTGATTTAAATCTTAGTTTGCTCGCTGTTGAGTCCATTGAAAATAAATCAAAAATATGGGGTGGCAATACTCCCACCAAACCAGCTCTATTAAACAAAAAATTAATTATCCAAAATGGAATTGTCATTGCTAAAATAAAAAACAATATTTTCACATACCAATACGAGAATTTATCAAATCTTATATATGAGCATATCAAAAACAATCCAATAAATCTAAAAATGTATACAACGAATTCATGTCTATTAAACGATGAAACCCCCATCACATATGAATTAAGAAACAGCAATATAGACAGTCCACAAGTTATTTTAAAGTTATTCATATCAAATTTTTTATATTTTGCAAACACTATTATTCCTGTACCCAATAAGAACATTACTGTCCAATTTGCGCCGGAAGTTGTCATTACTGACAAAGCTATTAAAAAATATAGTAAATTTTCTGCTTTAACAGATATACTAGAGTTAAACATTATTTAATTTACTCCTCTTGCTCGCATCCACTCTAAAACAACATTTGCAATATTGAATTAATCAACATCTCATTTCTGCTGCAATCTTACAGCCAGTAAAATTTTTACCTATCCTACAACCACCCATACACCACTTTTCACGAAAAAATCATTCTCTATACCCAGTCAATCTTCCCATTGTATAAATATAATTATAAATCTTATTTTATCATTCTATAAAAACCGCTAAGTACTTATCAGATATTTTTTTCCATGAATACTCTTCTTGAATCCTTTTCTTTGCCTTCTTTCCAAATTCGTCAACCTTTGCGACATCCATATTGTCTACTGTATCAATAAGTTTCGCAAGATTTCCTTCATCAAGTGACCAATACAAAGCTGCATCTTCTGCCACTTCTCTGTTAAATCCCACATCATAAAGCATGTTGATTTTTGTTGCGCCTAAAGCTTCAAGCAAACTTGGATTAGTACCACCTACTGAGTGTCCATGGAAATATCCGCACGCATTTTCTCTTATCTTTGTAAGTAGCTCTGTGTCATATACGGTTCCAACAAACTTAACTCTCTTGTCCCTTTTATAATGAAGTTTCTCATCCAGCTTCTTAAGCATTTTAGGATTGTCTGTTGTAATAATTGCTAAATCTTTTTTCGTATTACTTAACATAAATTCTCTTATAATAGTTTCATAATTGTTCTCTGGTACGCATCTTCCAACTACACAATAAAAAGAACCATTTTTCAAGTTATGTTCCTCAAGCCAGTTCACATATTGAGCGGCATCGTTCGACAGCGACGATGGTTTTATATATGAACCATATGCAATGAAAGTAGTCCTAGGATTATATTGACTATATTCTTCTTTTATATATTTTTCTATACATTTGCTATCACATATAACCAAATCCGCGTATTTTACTGCATACCGTTCAGACAGCTTCCAGTATTTTCTAATTATTAAGTTCCACTTTTTGCGCCAATCCTCATGTCCATCAGGATTCTGATATACTAATCCATTTGCCGCATGTATTCTATTCACATATTTTTTTTCAAAAGGGCCTATTCTCGATGCCAAAATATACACAATTGGCTTTTCGATATGATTTCTTTCTATATGGTTGCAACACCAACTAAGTGCACTGATATCATAATATATTGCCTGTGCAGCCCCTATTCTTTCTGGCACATGAATCATAAAGCACTGCGCATTACAATATGAAAATTCATTTCCATTTATCTTAGTGACACCAGGTAGCTTATCCAAATTCATATACCCATCGCCATTTGCTTTGCATGCGATATGATACATAATATTCTTATTTTCTTTATGTTGCAGCAATAGATTTAAAACAAAGCTCTCATATCCGCCATAAAGACCAATTGATTTAGCTCCCACAATATAAACATGTTGAATTCTTTCTTTCGAACTTATCTTGTTTTCCATTATTTTTCTCATTTCATATCATGAAATAGTTAGTAAATAATCAAAGCATACTATATTCTTCACGTATATTGAATATCTAATTTACTTTGATCCCTTTCCAAACAACACTACTCCAACCGTCTGGATCAGTATCTTCACATCCTGTCGCAGAGACCACTCATCTATGTATTTCAGATCCAGTTTCACGACATCATCAAAGTCCTTGATATTACTTCTTCCGCTAACCTGCCACATGCCAGTCAGTCCCGGAGTGATACTTAACCTTCTGCGATAGTAAATATTATACTGTTCAAACTCATCGACTGTCGGTGGTCTCGTCCCAACGAGACTCATATCGCCTTTTAATACATTAAAAAACTGCGGTAACTCGTCAATGCTCGTTTTTCGGAGAAAACGACCTACTTTTGTAATTCTAGGATCATTGTCCATCTTGAACATCAATCCCTTGACTTCATTCTGTGCCATCAATTCTTTCTTCCGTTCTTCTGCATCGATATACATAGAGCGGAACTTGTACATTTTGAATCTTCTGCCGTTCTTCCCGATACGCACTTGCGAGAAGAATACAGGCCCTTTTGATTCCAGTTTAATTGCCAGTGCCACAAAAGGGGTAAACAATAACGTAATCAACACACCGACGCTGCCGCCCACGATATCCATCAATCTCTTGATGATCATACGGCGGTAATCCATCTCTGTCATGATATAGGTCATCACCGGCATCCCGGCGAATTTTCCCACATTTCTGCAGGGGATTTCGAATCCGAACTGTTCCACACAGTTATGGCATACCACACCCATTGCCAGAAAAGATTGCACCAAAAGCTCCAGCTCCCGATTATCCATCTGTGGACAATAGAGCAGTACAACATCTACTGCGCTCTGTCTTGTCACATCGATGACATCCGCTTCTTTCGCCACAATAGGGATCCCACAGATCTTCTCACCCACATGATCTACATCCAACAATGAGATGGAATTGACTTCATAGCTCCATGCAGCATCCTTGCCGATTTGTTCCATAACGTGTTCCGCTTCCGCTTCCGTTGTCACGATCATTACCTTATCGCTACTGCGGCTCTTACTGTAGTATCTTCGCATATAGCTCTTAAACGCGGTACGTACCAGATAAGTGACCACCGTATTGATGACAACGAAATAACCTAATAAAAGTCTGGAGAATTCCAACTCCAAACGAAACACATAGATGTAAGCACTCGTAGCCAGAAACAAAATGAGATTATAGCGTACCACACGCAGCAATTCATAATAATAACCACGTTGGAAAAAATGCTTATATTCATTAGTAAAAAAATTGTTCAGCATACAAATCAGGAGAAACGGCAGATATATCTGCGCTATTTCCCGATCTCCCAACGGTGAAATTTCCCCATGGAATCGTATTACGTATGCCAACGCATAAGATATCGTAATGCAAATCACATCCAGCAGGAATAAACCGTAACTTTCTATGATCTGATACTTTTTATTGTAGTTATTCATTCCTTACTTTTTTCCCCTGAAACAAAATCTGTGACAAATATAGCAATGGCAGATTCCATACCGCACTCATCGGTAATAACTCCATAAATCCGTATAGTGCCATGATGCCAAGTGCAATCACTCCATAGTATTGTCCTTTTTTGATACCATACCACATTCCTGCAATGTATGCAACCAAACTCAATAGGAAGATTCCCCACCCATAATTATATAAGATAGTAAAATACATACTATCAAAAGGTTCCTGCGGTACATGTCCCAGTATCAGTTTCCAAACCTGTCCGTATACCTGATTAATATGATCTATTCGTCCGTTCAAAACATAATTAATCCATGCAGAAAATTTCCAATTATTTTTTGCCAATGGAGGAAGCCCCAATGTAAGTACAGTTAGTCCTACCGGTATAAGCAGAAAAAGATAGAAATAACCTTTTTCTACATGGAAAAATCTTACTATGACATACCCCAACACCATAAGGCACAATACCAGCCAAATCATCATTCCCGTCCGGCACATGAATACCTTGTAAGCCCCATACATAATACCGGTACCTATGAGATAGCCATACCATTTCATTTTATCTCGATAAACCAACATCGCCAATAACAAGATCACAAAGATGTTGGCAAATGCCATATTAGGCTGATAATATCCATAACAGGGTATTTCAACCCACTCTCCATTTTTAGGTAACGTCACCATTTCATTCTCTATCACCCCAGTCGCCGCCAACGTCAGCGTCCCCACAGTCAGCACCGCTTTCTCCCACAGTGCATATTTCATGGCTTTATCAAGATTCACATTCTTCGCACCGAAGATTGCCATCACGGTCAGGATCAGCGTCTTCTCGCCGTTGCGCAGGAAATTCACGCCGAATAGTAGGGTCAGCACTGCCATGACCAGGATTTCTCTCCAGGTGAAATCCGTCACCGCCATTTTAAGTAATAAAAACAACGTTGCCACAGCAAATACATAGAGATAGATCCTGTCCTCCGAATTGAGTCCCATGGAGGACATGCCCGTCATAGGGAGCAGGAACAGCAGATAGAAGACTTCCTGATAGTTACTCAATTTTTTTCGTAATTCCAGCATATGATTTTCCTTCCTGTTTACCGACATTCCGGGCATATTGTCATCGATAGCCATAGAGTGCCTGTAAGCTGTGCACTGTTTCTAACATCTGGCTTCGCTCTTCATACTCCGAATCATCCGTATTTTCAGCGATCCGCTTCATTTCCCGGAACAGTCTCCTCTGCTCATTTCTGAGATCATGTGCTCGCGCGTAGAACAGTCCGGACAGCAGCAGTCTGAAATATCCCTCCGGGAACTCTATGTCTTCCGGATACCGTTCTGCCCATTCTTTGGCGAGACGCAGCACAGCATCCGGTACTTTCTTGTAATCCGCGGTTTGGGCATAAAATAGGTCGCTTACGCTGATATAGGACATTTGGATTGCCTTGGATTGTGAGAATTCCTTTTGGTACTGTTGTATGATCTCGTATTGCTTTGAATCCACTTTCTTCCGGAATGCTACGAGATTGGCGATGCACAGGCTCTCTGCTTCTGCTGCCTCACAGAGGTTTGTTTTCCCATATATCGTATGGGTCAGGCTTTGCAGATATTGCAACCCTGAGAGATCCTGTTTCTTCACCAGATACCGGATTGCCTCCTGTGCCGTTGCCAGAGATAACCGGCACAGGTTCTCCGGATACTCCCACTGTCGGAGAAGTTCCGCGATCCGTTCCCATTCCGGCTGCAGATCCGCTTTCCGGTCTTCGTACAATTTCAGATGCTGCAAATTTGCATAGTTGCTGCAGCAGAATTCGCCGATCTCCGGAAGTTCACGCAGTTCCTTGGCGAATTCACTGCACTGTTCCAACAGCCTGCTGTATTTTTCCACTTCTTCCGCATTGTGCAATCCTACACAATAAGCTTCCAGGACATCCACTGCCTCTTTTGTAATGGTTCGTTTTTTCGCCGTTTTCTGCAGATAGGTCAGGAATCGTACGCTGCTTTCATACAGCCGTTCCGTATCTCTCCGTTCCGTCAGTGTAATTGCGATCCTTCTCCATATTTCCAATGCATACCCGGCATAAAACGGTTCGCTCTGCAGCAAAGCTTCCTCTACTGCCCACAGGTCTTGCACCGCCCGTAGATTCGGCAATAGTCCCACATAATATTCAAAATAGTTCAGCACCTCCGACGGTGGTGTGACCGCCAGCTTCTGCAGCTTTTGATTGTCCGGCCAGTCTTCCAGTGCCAGTGCAATGAAATGCGCCAGCCCCATCACGGAATTCGCTCTTGCCAGTCTGGCGAACCGTTCGATATCTCTTTCATTGATGGCATACGATACGATATATTCTCTGATTATATCCGGGAACACCGGCTCCACGATCCATGCATGCTGCGGTAATGCCGCGACTCTTTTCTGTTCGGCTTCATGGAGCTCCTGCGCCCTTTGTTCCTGTTCCGGTGTGGCGATTCCTGCATTGACGAGCATCCAGAGATACATTTCGTCCAGATTGGCATCCAGTTTGGCATAGCTTGCCATATACCCGAGCCGCGCTTCTTCGCCTAAGCTCCGGACCATCTCTGCCGCTTCTACCTTCCCTTTTTGTTCCAGTTTCTCCGGATGGTACAGCAGTTCCGGTATGGAGTCCTCTGCATCGTCTCCGTTTTCTATCAAGGTATCCATCCGTGTATACAGCTCCCGGAACAGGTTCTCCGCCCCCGGACGGGCGCTTTGCTCATCGAAATATTGGATCAGTTTCCGACAGTCATCCTCCAGATAGTCATCTCCGTGCCGGTCCGTCAGGTTAAAGCTGTCGATGGCACATGCCACCGCCAGGACGCGCAGATAAGAATCCACCAGGTCATCCCGTCCCAGCTGTACACTCCAGCGTTTCTTCTCCTTGTTCAGGTATTCCGACAGAAGCTCTTCTGTGGAATTCAGCCGTAAGTGCCCTTCTTTGCTGAGCCATACTTCAATATAGATACTCAGATACAGGGGCCGGTCGCAATCCGGTGCCATGGAATCGTGGTAGGTCTTTTGGATCTCTTCTGCTGTTCTTTGCCTGTGGTTGCGGCAGTCCGTGATAAATGCGGTTGTCTTAAGCAGGGGGAGATAGTTCTCCAGATAGTTCTCCGTATATTCCAGTGCATCCTGTTCTCCCAATGCGCCCAGAGATAAGGGTTGTTCCCTGTAGCTTCCGGCTTCAAATTCCAGTCTCGCCTCGGAAGACATCGCCCGTTTCATACGGAGCAGCCAGTCATCTTCTGTGGTTTGTTCCCGTCGTTCCAGTAGGAGAATCCTGAGTTTATACGGCGTATTTGCGAAGCTTTCCAGATACGCGGCAATGGTCTCCGCGCATGGCTGTTCCTGTCCCAGTACGTAATCAAATATGACTACCGTATCTGTAAACGGTGGGAAGTCACACACGGCATCCGCATTCTTTTTGGCAAAGTATCCAAACCAGTGCGCCGGGAGCTTTCGCAGCCATTCCAACGCAAGACGGCTTTTTCCCATACCGCCTTCTCCCAGGATTGTCCACCACAGGAAGTCCGGTTCCTCTTCCAGGAACCGGTTCAGGGCTGCCAGTTCAGTCTCTCTGCCGGTAAATTTTAGAAATCCGTTGGCGAAATGCATTCTTCCGAACGCAGATGTCACCGGTTTGCGCTCCTGATACGGATTTACAGAAATCAGTGGTCTTAATCTCACTCTTTGCTGTAAGCGTAGCAGCGAGAGTTCCTGCAGGAATTCCGGAAGATCTGTATAGTCGTCTCCATAGAATAGGATCACTGCATTCCTCGGCAATGGCGGTGCCGTATCGCCCTTTTTCATCAGGTAAAAATAGGGGATATCGGACGTCCCCAGCTTCTCCGCCGCGAACGATAAGAATCCCGCCAGGTTCGGATCTTCCACGGTTCCGCCGCAGCCGACGATCACAATGGGGTAGGTGCTGAGGAGATTCTGTATAAACTGTGCGCCGCTGTTATCCAGAATGCTCTGGTACTGCGGTCCGTCCGCAATGATGTCATCCGCGCCGTTTTCTCTGTCATAGCGTCCGTGCAGGTGGATCACTTTGTTTGCGCTTTTTGCGCGGATCACGGACAGGATGTCCGCCGGTGTCGTATAGGAGATACCTGCGCCGCCTACCGCTTCCTCGATCTGCATATCATAATTAGTTGTGATGATCAGATCGCCTGCGCGCCAGATTTTTTGCAGTGCTTCGCAGAAGGTTTTGTTGACCGGGTGTACCGATGCGATCGTCCGGTCCATGAAATCGTGGTAGTTACCCGACGCCTTTAATCCGGCCAGCAGATAGGTTGCCGCATCGATCAGTTCCGCGGTTGTCCAGTTGCCGATCCTCTGTTCCAGCTCAGCCTGTTCCGTTTCCGTCAGATACGCCTTCCCTGCCAGGAGCCACTTAGTCCAGCTCAGTTGATGCTCCCCCAGAGACATGGATGCCCCTGCGCCGCATAAATATACGATTTTTTCGCTTTGCGTCACTGCGGACAGCAGCTGTGGATAGTGTTCCACCGGTACTGCAGGCATTCCATGCACCTCCTTGTCTCATTGGCTTCCTATTGGGTATTTTTTATTGTATCATATCCATTTTGGCTTCTCAAGAAAATCTGCTGCTTCCAGACATCACAGGTAAATAATCACCTCAAAAATTTACTCTTCACCAGTCCCACATAATATTTCATTTCATCGCTTTTCCCATAGAGCAGTATAAATACTGCATGAAAGACAAGGACCGCCGCCACGCCGCCTGTCAGGATCCGGAGCCAGGGATTCCAGCTCGCCATGGGCCGGATACCTGCTTCCGTCACACCGAGGATCGCCAGGAGCACCAGCAGGTGTCTGAGGGTCTGTCCCACGTATTGACTATAGTGCATGCCAAAGAGTGGCTTACACACGTATTTCGGATAGCTGTAGAGGTAGACGACGAGGCTGCTTAAGATGGTGCCCAGGAATACGCCTGCTGCCCCCATAAGCTTCGCCAGCACAATGGACACGGTCAGGTTCAAGCCAGCTTCCACCAATGGGATCCTGCGGTCTTCATGGAAGATGCCTGCTGCCTCTTTGAAGGTATTGACACTCGCCCGCATGCCTTCCATATAGAAGTTCACGACGAGGACGAACAGCACGGTCTTGTCGAACAGGAAGTTTTCCCCCAGCCACAGGGTGACCATTGGCTGCAGCACGGCATACATGCCCACTGCCACGCATCCGAAGCACCAGAAGTTGAGGAAATCAATCTTTTGGTAGACCTCGCGGTTGCGCTCTTTGCTGCTGTCGAGCAAAAAGTTGCCCACACTGTTGGTCAGTGTCTCGAAGATCCGGTTTAACAATGCAGTAATTCCGCCGATGATCAGGTGATAATTCGTATAGAGGTTCATGACGCCCAGTCCCAGGACACCTGTGATCACGATGCTGTCGCTGCCGGTGACGAGCATCTTTCCCAGCTTGTGGCACAACAGTCCCTTCACCTTGGTCACGATATCGGATTTGATCTCCTCCGGTACCGGGGCGACCTGTTTTCCCCGGGTAAAAGGATATTTTCTGCTGATATACACAGAGATCAGCAGATTGGATACGATTTTCCCCAGCGTCTTCACGATGAGGAAGAGAAGAAAGCTGTGGAACGCTATCAATACATAGACCTGCAGTGCATTCTGTACCAGATAGGTGACGAAATAGATTGTATCCGGGATATAGTTCATCATGTCCGCATACAGCAATGATTTCTTATACGCTAGGAAATAGGAGCACAGGCAGTCTAAGAGAAACAGGACATAAATCAGGTAAATGCTGTCCGGGATGTCCACATCTCCCACCAGCATCGGCAGAAACAGCCCCACGACGACACCAATGGCAAGGACGACGCCGGAGATCACGATGTAGCATTTTTTGTAAAAATGCAGCAGGGTGTTGATCATTGTCGTATTTCGCTCGGCCACGGGCTGGTACATGTGGTAGATGATGGCGGTGCCTATCCCCAGATCTGCCAGTGACATCATGGAGATGATGCTGCTAAATAGTCCGTTGATACCGTTATAATCTGCCCCCATGGTAGCGACCAGCGCTTTCTGGACGATAAACGCCGTGATCAGGATGATGGCGTTCGTGCCGACGGAGGCTATGACGTTGATGATCGATTTATGTGTTCGTTTCATGCTTTGTTCCTGTATTCCTATGCTTCCGATATTTCTGTGTCGCTCTAATTCCTACGCTCCCGACGCTCTGCACTCAGTTTCTGAAATATTCTGTCATGTTCTGCTGCCATCGTTTCTATCGTATAGCTCTGTATCCGGCAGATTGCGTTTTCCGACAGCTTCTCCCGAAGCTCGGGGGATTGTATCAGTGTCAGGAGTGCTTCCTTCATCTGTCCAAGGTTCTCATTCTCTACAATCATCCCTGCGTCCGCATCTTCTTTCCCGTTTTCACAGGTGCCCCTGCCCGGGATGAGTTCCAACGCCGCAATACAGCGGTCTGTACTGATTACCGGCAGTCCTGCCGCCATCGCCTCATTGATGACCAGTCCCCAGATATCTTCTCTGGTAAACAGGGCGAAGAGATCCATTGCCGTCATCAACCGCATCAGCCGGTCTTTGGGCATGAAATCCAGGAAATGGACATTTTGTAACCGGTATTTCTCACAGATTTCCAGATATTCTGTCGGTGGCGTGCCGCCTACGATATAGACTCCCACATGCTCCGGCAGATCTTTACAGCATTCCAGTAATAGATCCATTCCTTTCCTCGGAATGAATTGTCCCACGGAGATGACAGCGCAGCTTTCCGTGATGCCGAATTCCTGCTTTCTGCGCTGTTTTTCTGCATCGGGTAGTCTCTCTGTCAGGCAGTCGGCCTTTTTTACAGAGGTGAAGGGATATCGGATGAGATTTTCCGGCTTTGCGCCGTAGGTGATACAGTACCGGTCGAACTCGTTGGAACTGCTGAAGCATTTCCCGGCAGCGCTGATGAGATAGCGCTTGAGGGTCGCTTTGATACCGGATGCTTCTTTGGCGAATCCACCATCTCCCTCGTAGTAGTACGGGATTTTCCTGCGGCGCAGGGTGTGTACCGCCAGAAGCGCTGTGGGGGATGCCAGTACGGTCAACACCACGATATCATACCTTCCTTTTTGCAGATATTTCACGATTTCCGGGCAGAAGGCGGTATCTACACTTACACGTTTTCCCTTCAGGATGATGCCTTGGAAAGTCTCAAAACGGTATTTTTTCCACTCCTCACTGCGTTCGGTGGAAGTCTCCGCCTCGAACAGCGCCGTGAGTTCACAATATTTTCCCAGTTCATTATAGTAATCCACCTTATAAGGGGAGGGGATGTTGGTAATATACAGTACTTTCATGATGCTATCCCTTAATTCCTATCTTTCTTTTCCTGCTTTTTGCTCGTAGATATTCACAACCTCACGGCCAAAGCGTTCTCCGGAGAAAACTGCAGCTGCAGGCGCAATATCTCCGGGAACACCTTGTTGGATACAGTTACGGATCGCTGCTTCTAATTCCGGCAGGTCTCCTGTCACAATCTGTCCTTTGCCATGTTCCACGACTTCCGCGCAGGCGGTATCTGCATAGACGATTGGCCATGTGCCGCAAGCCATGGCTTCTGCCACGGTCAGGCCGAAGGTCTCCTCTCTGCTGGGGTTGACGAACACGTCAGCTGCTGTGTAAATCTCTGCCAGTTCTGTGGGTGTATCCGTCCTCGGCAATCCCAGAACACCTTCCGGCAGAGCCTGAATCTGCTCGCGGGTCAGCCCTACCAGTACGATTTTCGCTGTTGTTCCCAGATGCTCCGCCAGTTTTAGGAACGTAGCAAGTCCTTTTCTTTCCACCCATACGTTAGCAACTCCGAGTACAATAAATTTGTCCTGCAATCCGTATTTTTCACGAAAGTTACCGGCTGTTGGGTGATAGGTATCCAAATCAATTCCGTTATAAATCACTTTCGTCGGATACTCCTGTAAAAAGCTCTGTTTCACCCGGCTTTCCAACCAGTGGGAGGGCACAAGTAATGTCATATCCTCTATCCCGGTAAACAATTCTTTTTTTCTACGGTAGTTCTGCGCAGAGCGGTCGACAAACAGACTTGTGGGATATTGCCTCGTCAACGGACAATGCCCACATTCCGTCTTCCATTTATCACATCCGACTTCCAGAAAATGAACGCAATGACCGGTAAAAGACCAGCAATCGTGTAATGTCCACACCACCTTCAGCTTCTTCTGTTTCAGATAGCGGAACAGAAGATCGATATTAAGATAATAACCATGTAAATTGTGCAGGTGTACGATATCCGGTGCATATTCGTCTACTTTTTTCAAAAACTCCTCTGTCGCTCTGCGCGAGGCGAACCCCTGGGCATCCCATAGTCTCGTAGCAGCCGCATGCAGGTTACAGTCTCGCATAGTTCCGATTTCTATCGTTTTTCTGTCTCCCGGGTGGTTCTGATATTTATGTTCTCCATAAGCTATGATGCACTCATGCCCCTGTTTTTGTGCCGCATCATAAAGATTCGTCACGATACGTCCTGTTCCTGTAACGCCGCAGACGGAATTGATCTGTAATATTTTCATTACGATATGCCTCTAAATAGTTTTACTGAATTATGGTTGTCCTGCCGTTTCCGGGTCGGAAGGATCCGTTGGCAGGTTATCCCAGAAGGAATTTTGCTGCCTCAATTGCCACGCATTCGATCAGATACCATCTGCTGTAGCCGTTGATACGATAGCAGTACAGATATCTGTCCCGGATCCGCTTTTTGGCAGCTTTCAGATCCTTGTGATTACTGGCGCCGCCCATGTGGAAGTCCGCCAGTACTCGATCCACAGTAACGATTTTCTTCCCCTGTTTCCGCATTTGGAGAAAAAATCCGTAGTCATCATGGATGCCCAGCTTGCGGAAAGGGTATTTTTTATAGCATTCCGCACGGACAAAGGTCGTCGGATGGTTCCAGTCTCTGGAGGTCTGGAATTTTCTCGTCCTCGCTTTTTTGACAAAGCTGCTGCCGTCCGCTTTGTACATACGGATGTTAGCGTACATCAGGTCGCAGCCGGTGTTTTGAAATGTCTCTACGGCGGTCTGCACTGCATCCAGTTCGTACCAGTCATCGCTGTTGATGATACCGATGATCTCTCCGGTCGCATGGCGGATTCCCTTATTCATGGCATCATAGATGCCGTTGTCCGGCTCGCTGAGGATATGATAGCGAATGCCTTTTGCCTCAAGCTCAGCCCGGTAGGATTCCGCAATCTCTACGGTATGGTCGCTGCTTGCACCGTCGATGATCCAATATTCGATTTTTGCATAGGTCTGCGCCAACACGGATTCAATGGTGTGCCGGAGGGTTTTCTCGCTGTTGTAGGTCACGGTAATGATACTGACGGTGGGATCGGCGGATATCCGCTTTTGCTTATGACCGTTCTGGCTGCTTTGGCTGCCTTGGCTGCTTTTACTCAGTTCATGATCGATTACCAGCGTACCAAATGCTTTTCTTGCAAGTCTTCCCGGCTTGCCCGGAAGGTAAAACGCCAATCGTACAAAAGGGTTCATCCATGCAGCATGGTACATGCGTCGCCCGGCGGCTTCCGCCAGTTCGAAGACCATATCCGGCGTGCTGCGGCAGGTATCGTCCTGCGGCAGATACAGTCCACCTGTTCCGCTATTGACCAGGTTCCGCAGGTATTCTGTCAGGTGGTCGATATGAAGCACGCTGCGTTCATTATGATAGGTCGGGAACAGGGGAAGCTTTTGTGACATCTTTACCAGGGTCTTATAATTGCCTTTGCAGCCGGGACCGTAGATCATAGGGAGACGCAGGATAACCAGGTGGGTAACGTCTATGTCTGTGAATCGTTTTTGCAGCTGCTGTTCTGCCTGCCACTTGCTGTCCCCGTAGAAGTTCGATGGAGCCGGCTTCGTATCTGCAGTGATCCTTACGGGGGTTCTGCTGTTGCTGCTGTCACCGTAGACGATGATGCTACTGAGGTAGATATACTGTGCAGCGCCATCCTCTATGGCTTTTTTTGCTGTTTCTACCGCCAGATCACAATTTATTGCATAGTATTCCTGCTTTTGTTCCTCAGACAGCTTCGAAATATCCGCATGGGCTTTGCCGGTAACGTTGAGAATGCTGTCATAGCTGCTCCAGTTCTCGTGCCGCCAGGTATCTCCATGCAAACTTATCGTGTGAATCTCATAATCTTCCGGATATTTTTGATATATATAATTTTCAAAAGAGGTGCCAATATAGCTATTGGCACCTAATATCAGTATCTTTTTCATTTATTATCTGAACTCTCCCCAACTTCTGCTTTGCTGCTTTCTGTGCCGACTTTTGTGCTCATCTTGCTGCCTTCCATGCTGCCCGTGCCGCCCTCTACGACACCATCCTGACGCAATACGCTCACGAAGGTGCCGAAAAAGCAACGCAGATCCATAGCAAATCCATATTTTTTGACATAATCTCCGTCCAGCTTTGCCTTCACCGGAATCTCCAGTTCGTCTCTGCCGTTGATCTGTGCCCAGCCGGTCAGCCCGGGGAGGATCTCATTGGCACCGTATTTATCACGTTCCGCGATCAGGTCATATTGGTTCCACAGTGCCGGACGGGGACCCACGATGCTCATATCTCCCTTGAAGATATTGAAGATCTGCGGAAGTTCATCCAGGCTGGTTTTACGTAAAAATCTGCCGGTATGTGTAATGTATTGTTCCGGATTGTTCAGCATGTGTGTCGGCATATCCTTCGGGGTATCTGTGCGCATGGTACGGAATTTGTAGATCTGGAAATGTGTCTTGTGGATGCCCACACGCTTTTGCCTGAAGAGAATCGGTCCGGGGGAATCCAGTTTGATGGCAATACACAGGATCAGGAGAATCGGTGACAGCACAAGGATGCCTATGCCGCTCAAGAGAATGTCCAGCGTCCTCTTAAGCGGTGTGTATCTGCGTATGCGCTTGTCTGTCTGTGTGGCTGTGGTCATAATGGTTCTCCCTCGTATCCGTTTCTTTATATTTCATTAATTTTCATATTGTTCAATGCTTCATACTGTTCTGTCTTTTCCTATATCGCTTATCATATCACTTATCCCTGTTTTGGACTTGTCAGATTACGTTTACGTTTGCCCATTACGTTTATCCTCTACGCCGGATGGTACGTCGGTACGATTTTCTCTACTTCCGCACGGATATCCGAAGTCTCATCCACAGCAGCCCGTTCCAGTTCCTTCAACTGCTCCCGGAACTGTTCTTCGTCGAATTCGATCGGTTTACCGATGAAAATCATCTTGTTCGCGGTTTCCTTCAAGCCCTCTTCATTCATGAGAAGCTCTTCGTACATCTTTTCTCCGGGACGCAGGCCGGTGAATTTGATCTCAATATCTTCTCCGACACGGTAACCGGACAGTTTGATCAGGTTCGTCGCCAGATCGAGGATCTTCACAGGCTCTCCCATATCCAGGACGAAGATCTCTCCGCCTTTCGCATAGGCACCTGCCTGCAGTACCAGAGATACGGCTTCGGGGATTGTCATAAAGTATCGAATGATATCCGGGTGCGTCACCGTCACGGGACCGCCTTCGGCAATCTGTTTTTTAAACAGAGGAATCACGCTGCCGTTACTGCCCAGTACATTACCGAACCGGACGGCTACGTAATTCGTACGGGAACAGCAGTTCATGGTCTGAATCAGCATCTCGCACAGACGCTTGGACGCACCCATGATATTCGTGGGATTCACCGCTTTGTCTGTAGAGATCAGGACGAACTTGTCTGTACCGTAGCGGTCTGCCGCCTGTGCCACCTTATAGGTGCCGAATACGTTATTTTTAATCGCCTCGTGAGGGCTGTCCTCCATCAGGGGAACGTGTTTATGCGCTGCCGCATGATATACGATGTTAGGGCGATACGTCTCGAAGATGCTGTCGATGCGCTCTTCATTTCTCACAGAAGCGATGAGCACCGCAAGATTCAGTTCCGGATACTTGCGAAGCAGCTCTTGTTGGATATCATAAGCATTATTTTCATAGATATCCAGGATAATCAGCTGTTTCGGATGGTGTGCCGCAATCTGCCGGCACAGTTCACTGCCGATGGAGCCGCCGCCTCCGGTGACGAGGATGACTTTACCGCTGACATGATCCAGCACTTCTTCGGTATTGATCCGGATCGGTTCTCTGCCCAACAGGTCTTCGATATCCACTTCTTTCAGGTTGGATACGGAGACATCTCCGTTGATGAGCTGGTAAGTACCGGGGATGGTACGCAATTTACAGCCGGACTCTTTACAGATGTCCAGGATCTCTTTTCTCGTCTGTACACTGGCAGAGGGAATGGCAAAAATGATTTCATCAATGCTGTACTGCCCTACGGCATCCAGAATGCTTTCCCGTCCGCCTACGATCGGTACACCGCGCATCAATTTGCCATGGCAGCCCGGCTGATCGTCGATGATACATTTGGCACGCATGCTTAGGTAGCGGCTGTTCTCGATCTCTTTGAGGATCATGTCTCCTCCGGCGCCGGCACCGATGATCATGACATTGGCGCAGTGATCCCTTCCTACCAGATTCAGGCGCTTGTTGTTGATAATGCGCAGGATCCGGTACCCGAAACGGATACAGCTGATCGCCAGTGTCAGCAGGAAGAAATACAATACCGAATAGCTGCGTGGCATCCGGTTGTCTGTGAACTTACAATAGATAAACTGTGCAATAGACGCACAGGCAGTGGCACCTACGATATTGACCAGTTCGTTGGCGCTGGCATATCGCCAGACGCTGCGATACAGCTTCCATATCACAAAAAAAAGTAAGGTTCCTATGATATTCGGAAGCAACAGATTCTCGCAGTGTTTGAAAAACATGGGATCAATATCCTGAAACGAAAAATCGTATCGAATATATAACGCTGCAAACGACACCAGTAAAATGGACATCATGTCCATGATCACCAGTGCCGCGATCCGCTGCAGCGGAACTCTTGGATTGTATTTATTCTCCATCACAGATTGCCTTTCTCCATGCGAGGAACATCATGGTGATCGTCAGACTGCCCACTCCCCAAGAGTACTCCAGCATACCGAAGGTCACGGGAATCAGCACAAACAGGAATGCGGACATTGCTGCAACATTTTTGCTGTTTCTGCTCTCCTTCAACAGTTTCACGCAGGCAGCAATTATCAGTACCAGAAACACAATCGCCATAGGCACGCCGAAGTCTGTTGCATACTGCAGGAAAATATTGTGTGCATGTCCCACCCAGTAATACGGTCCAAGCTGAAATCCCTGGTCATCCCGGGTATGTCCCCACAGGTTTAATTCTGACAGATAATGAGTATAGATTGTCTTTCTCACCAGAAGCGCCGAATAATATTCTGCTTCTGTCTTTAAAACCGGTTCTTCTTTCAAGGATTCCTGTGCCACTGCATGCAATACAAACGGGGACTCCCCCAATAGCTTATCGGTGATCTCCGTTGTCCTTCCCACAGCATTTTTAATCACCTCATCGATGTCCACATATTTTTCTGAATTCCAGGGATCCCAGGAATGAACTCTCTGTTCGCTCCATTCTCCCCAGAACCACACGGGATGATGGAATACCGGTGGCAGATATCTGGTCAATCCAAAGGTCACCGGGAACATCAACAGAAAACATAGCAGCAATGTCAACCCACTCGTGATAAATTTTTTTAAATGATGTCTCCCACAATAAAATGCCAGAAAGATCAACCCCAATAACAAAGAAACCAGCCATGCGGTACGCCCGATTGTCATAAACAAAAAAGCGTACACAACTCCGGCTCCCAGCCAGTAAAGGATTCTCCAACACTTATGTGCCTGTTTTCCGGTTACATAGAGAATCTTGGTAAATATTGCTACCAGGACAACAACATAGTATAATGCATTAATATTCGAATTGTTATAAATACCCGTATATCGGACAAGATCATACGGTCGGAAGATACAGCAATATCCCTGAAAGGCAAACAATGACAGGATGATGCCATTTAATCCTCCCTGAAACAGATCTTCCCGCTCTTCTTTTGTAAAATCGGTCAGGTAAAAGCATCCAAACATCACAAAATAGCAAAACGGCCAGATATAATCACTTCTGGAGAAAATCATCAGAAGCATCATTACCGTCCAAAGACTCATGAGCTTTTTGTCGATTTGCGGACGCTTTTTGTCTATGACAGCACTGATAAAAGTATGAATCAGAATGTAGCCAAACAGTAAAACATCCAATGCCGCTACAAAACGACCATTTGCAAAATACTGTAACGGCTGTCCCAGTATCACATAGGCTGTGCCCACTGCCACGCCAATCACTGTCCAGAGCAGATACGGCAGCTTCCGTGCCACAATTTCTTCCCATTTGTAATGTGAAAAAATGATAAGTGCCATCACCACACCGGTCAGATTGCGAAAGACCTCAATGGCACCGTCCTTACCGGAGCCTGTTTTGGTTCTCTGATCAATCAGGCAGAACAGGAAGAAACAGATCGTATATAGTATTCTCTTTTTGCTCCAGATAGAAATTGTCTTCCCCTTTATTGTAAGTTCCATGTATTCTAACCTCTTCGTTATCTTTTTTTCTCAATCATTGCCGCAACCTTATTTTAATCAATTTTGCCTATAAGTACAAGCTTTTATTGTGACTGCCCCGGTGCAACCACTGTCACAGATTCTTTTCCATAATATTCTGCACAGGCACCATTGACCCAGGTATACCCACCTTCCGGCTGAAGATCCGTATACATAAGCAGTTCCACATAATTCAACGGCGTAAATACCGGATTTTTCACGGAATCATCTTTCAATACCTTCAGGCGTTCCTCCCAGCCGGCACCATAGGCCTGCGCCCAACCGTTTCTCCACATGCGGTACGCACGGTAGCTGGTAGTGCTCTGTACGTTTCCGAAGAGGACTGCTGTCGCCAGAAGGATTCCGGCTACGGTGCAGTAGCGCAGGAGGTATTTCTGTGCTAAGCGGTCAATTTTTCCACGCTTGTCTGTCTGATCCGGTTGTGCTTTAATCGTATCGCGCTTTGCGATCCAACCGCACCAATACATCACGTTCGCTGCCATCCACAGCACATAGAAATACCAGAGGATCGCCCCCTGTCTGCCGCCGCCCATGGTGCCGTCGACATAGATTGTAGCCGTCGCCTGGGAAGCATATACGCCAAAGGAAAGTGCTGTGAACAGACCGGGCAGGCGGAACGTATACTGCATTTTTCTCACTGCCTTCCACAGGAAGGGCAGGATCAGTAACAGTACAAGCAACGTTTTAAGGTTCGTCCAACTGATAATATTTAGAAAGGTTCTCTCGAAGGACAACAGGATCGCCATGATCGGTGTATTCGCCACGCTGCCGCCGAAGTTGCCGTTAATCCGGGCCGTTGTCAACGGTGAAGTTGCACATTTCAACACGCTGAGTGTCTCTAATAATGTTATGACCCATGTTCTGCGAAAGGCATCCTTCCGGTAGATCAGGAACAGGATCTGCAAGCAGAGAAGAAGACACATGGTGGATACGCTGGTGGCAAAATTGTCCCCTCCCACCAGGATCGCCAGCAGCATTACCAGAAATGTCAGAAGTAACCTTTTTCCGGTTTTCATCGTTTCTGACAGTTTCAGGAACAGTGCTATTAGGACAAGAGACATGCTATACACAAAAGTGTAATTTACAGCCCCGGTATACCAGTAAAAACTTTCCTCCGGGCAGGGGCAATATAATAACTGCAGAATAATTACCGGAACACTGACGGGAATGATCAGCTTTCTGTTATTTTTCCCCAGACATTGCGCCGCCAGATATATCTCTGAGAAAATAATAGACCCAATCATCAGATAGGCGACAATGGCGTAGCAATGTTCTCCAAAGATTCCGGGTTGCAGCGATGCCAGTGCAATGTTTGCAAATCTGGCTTCCCAGGTATCGTTCCTGACGGTTTCATAAACCGTCTTAAGGAATTGAAAAACACCTTCATGATTCTGGATCGCCCGATAAGTATTAACGCCATACGACCAGTCATCCGCCGAAGGATAATTATATTTCGAGATGACCAGCAGTGGCCATAATATCACTGCCAGGGCCAGTACACAGACAATATTGATCAGGATCATTTTCTTTCGTTCTGTCAGTTTCATTGGTATTCGAAGATCCTTTCTTCTTATGGTATTCTTAATATGTAAATATCTATCGCATGCGCCGGACTACAACAGTTCCGGTGTCCACTCCATATCCACGTCACTTCCGCCGCTGCTGCCGCTGTCTCCTCCGGTGCTGCCACTGTCACTGCTACCGGAGTCACTGCCTCCCGAGCTTCCGCTGTCGGAGCTACTTCCTCCCGAACTGCTGCTTTTCATGAAACTCAATTCTTTCTTTAAATATGTGCTCTAATATGTGCTCTTCATATGTGCTTCAGTTTCTTGTGCAGCACCCGGATCCCCTTCGGCGCTATGGCGAACAGTGTATGATAACACTTATTCTTTTTCGTAAGGTAAGGGTTTCTCATAGCGCGCCACCATCCCTTCCGCAGACTCTTCACGACGCTGCGGTAGAACGCATTGTCCCCGGTCATCTGTGGGATGGGAATATGCAGCATATAGTCCAGTCTCTGGAAGACACCGAACCGGAAGGCGATCTCCGTCAGCTCCGGGTATCTCGCCTCCACCAGCCGCAGTACCATATCCGCGTTATCGATGTTGTCCGCGAACACTCTGGAGAAGCGGTTTTTATCTCTGGTGTTGCTGTCCGGGCGGTAAAATACGTGATAAGTCTGACCCGGAATGCACGCGATCCCGGGAACGATGTTCTCCTCGTCCGTCAGCAGATTCACCAGCAGGTGGAAATCCTCGTTCAGCGCTCCCACAGGGAATTTTCCCTTTGTGAACAGATTCTTTTGCAGCAGCTTGGTACAGAAGGAGCAGTCTCCCCGGTGCATCAGCAGCTCTTTTAAGAAATCCTCTGCCGGGATCACCTGTTCTTCGGATACCGGTTCGCAGATGTTCGGCAGGATGTTGCCGTCCTGATCGATCTCATCCCTGCCCACCTGAGCAATGGGCATCTGTGTAGTCGCGATCGCCCGGTACAGGCGCTCGTACATATCGGCATCCACATAGTCATCGCTGTCCACGAATCCCACGTATGCTCCGGCGGCCTGCGTCAGTCCGAAGTTCCTCGCGGAGGAGGGACCTCCGTTCTCCTTGTGAAAGACGCGGACACGCGGATCATTTTCCGCCAGCCGGTCGCACAGCGCCGGGGTGTCATCGGTGGAGCCGTCGTCGATCAACAGGATCTCCAGCTCCGGATAGGTCTGCTTCTGCAGGCTTTCCACGCAGCGGGGCAGATAAGGTATGATATTGTACACCGGCACGATCACACTGATCAGCGGCTGGTTGGTCTCATTACTGTTCACGTTCTGTCCTCTTCATTTCTTTCCGTTAAATATCGATACATCCGTCGCTCCGGGATCACCGGGGCCGGGGAGCAGGGACCATCTGTCCACAGCGCCGGGACGGGCGGTGCCGGAAGGCACTGGTCGTCGGCGCCGCCTAGGAATCCCATCTCACGCCACAGTCTGACCAGTCTCTCCGCGGCGGTCCGTGCATTCCATTCCGTCCGGACGGTCTGCTGCGCCGCTTCTCCCAGTCTGCGGCACTCTGCCGGATCCTGCAGCAGCTCTGCAACGTATTCCTGCAGCTGCTGTTCACAGCCGTCGTGATAGAGGATCCCGTTTTCCCTCTGTCGGATCATCCAGGGAGCCGCTCCGATCATATGATCCGCCACGACGGCGCAGCCGCTGTTCATGGCTTCGTTGACCACGGCTCCCCAGCCTTCCTTTCGGTCACTGGTGACGAGGTATATCTCCGATTCCTCCATGGCTGCCCGGACCTCCTCCGGGCTCCGGAAGCCTGCGAAGGTGATCTTATCCGTCACGCCAAGCTCTTCTGCCAGGCTGTGTACTTCTTCCTCCAGTTCTCCTCCGCCGATCATCGTAATGTGAAAAGGAATCTCTTCCAGATGTTCTTTCAGATAAGCGGCTGTCTTCACTACCAGCTCCGGATGTTTCCAGTCGATCATCCGCGCCGCCCACAGGATGCTTCCTTTTTTCTTGCGTGAAAACGGTTCCCCCGGCGCATACTCTCTGGTCTCGGGGAAATACCCGAACCGCAGCATTTTCTCCGGATAGGCATGAATGATCCCCAGGTCGCAGGGCACATAGGCTCCGGCACACAGGAAGTACACCGGTGCCTTGCGGTATCTGGTGTGGTCTTTATACTTTTGCAGCAGTCCTCTGGGAGAGATGGCTTTCCATTGTCCTTCTTTATACAGCCGCTCGTTGTAACGGAAGATAGGTTTTCCCGCCGCCAGGCGTTCCCGGATGTAGCTCTCATCATCGCATCCACCGAAGATCACTACGTCAGCTGTCAGCAGCAGGTTCTGCCATTCCAGGCCGCCCGTAGTCGTACCGCCCGGCTGTACATAGCGCACATACGGTCTCTCCTCGGCCTGCCACCCCATCTTCACCCGTTCTTCTTCCATGGGCTGGGTCTGCAGAAAGCAAAAGCTTCCTTCCAGGAGTTCATACAATGCGTCGCAGAAGGACAGCTGATGGTGATTAAAATAATTAGAAACGAATACCACCTGCATTCTCAGCCCTGCCTTTCCGCTATCTTTGCATAGATTTCCTGCAATTTTGCAAAATTTTTCTCTTTATCGTGGGTTTTTCTTGCATGTTCTCTTGCATTTTTAGAGTATTCCAACATTTTCTCCGGAGAACTCCACATTTCGATAATGGATTTTTCCATGGATTTTACAATATTTTCCAATTCTATTGTTTTTAATTCTTTTGAATTGCATGTGTTATTTTTGTTTTCAGTCGCATCTGTCGTATTTCTGCTGGTTTCAGCCGTTTCTGTCAGCCGGTGTCCTTCACACCACAGGCCGTCTCTTCCGCCGTCGAACAGGCTGGGGATCCCGCCCACCTCCGTGCTGACGCAGGGTACTCCCAACAGCATGGCTTCGCCCAGGGAGTTCGGCGAATTTTCCAGGGAAGAACAGCACAGGAACAGGTGACTTCGGAGGAATCGTTCCCGCATCTGTTGTTCTGTCAGTCTCCCTGTGAAATGCACGCAGTCTTCCAGCTGCCCCTCCCGGATCAGATCCCGGAGATACTGTCCGTAGGCGGAGATCTTCAGCTTCTGCTTCAGCGTGTGGTATGCCGTCAGATCATTTCCTGCCACATACACCTGCACATCGGGGAATTTCCTGCGGATCCCGGGCAATGCTTTCAGGAGATAATGCAAGCCCTTCAGGGGATAATCTCCCTGACTGACGAAGATGCTGTGGGGTTCACAGTGCTCCGGGTCCCAGCTGCCTTCATAGAAGGAAGCGCGCAGGGTCTCATTCATAGGATAATACTGTGCTTCGGGATTCCACCCGGTGGTCACCTCCCGGTCCCATGCTGTCCTGCCGGTGATATTTCCCGCCAGACCGATGGCTTCTCTCTCCATCACACCTCTGCGGGCGAATTTCTCCTGCTGACTGCGCAGGCTGTCCCGTTTTACCAGATCCCGGAAGGTCACTTTGCGCGTCACACGCTCCGGGAGATCGGCGAAATAGGCTTCCGCACAGAGGCTGCAGATGCCCTGGATCCCCAAAAGGATCCTCTCCGGATGCGGATAGACACGGCAGACCGCCAGCGTATGGGGATATTCCGTACCAAAGCAGTGGATCACATCCGGATCATAATCTTCCGTGATCTTACGCAGTTCTTCTTCCAGCTCCGGCTGGTAACGATCTGGGTGTACTGTGTCCTCATAGAATCCATAACATGTGATATTGTATTCATCCGCCGCGCAGGGGTTCGTCCGGGGTACCGGCACGCGGAGTCTCCACGGTGCTTCCACATCTGCGGGTGCCGGGAACGCCACTGCCAGCGTCATGTCGGTGTCTTCCCGGTCCACGACCTGCGACAGCAGTCCGGACAGCCAGCCTTCCTTATTGGAAGCTTCTCTATGCAATGCCTCGGCGATCACCGGGAGCATGATATTGCAGACCCACAGTACTCTCATAAATCAAATCCTCTTTTAATTAAATATCCAATTCAGGTAAGGTAGCAATCTGATCTCCACATCGTACATGCCACGTAACAGCATTACAAAATACAGCAGATATGCCGCGACGACTCCGACAATGCACAGGTTGCGGAACCATCCCTTTTTCGCATTCCATAGCACGCCCGGGATCAGGAAGATCTGAGACTGGATCAGGTAATAGGCCACCCGGGACACCTCCGGGATGAAGGAGCCGCAGGTATAGAGCACCAGTCCCGCCAGGTTCAGATAGAAATAGTAACGGTTCCTGCGATCATCCCGGATACTGTCCTTCCAGTAGATCAGGCACAGGATCAACACCGCCAGGCATTTTCCGATATTCACGTAAGACAACTGGCCGTTGTCGAACATGGAATCCTTATAATAGGGATAAAACTTAAAAATAAGATTCCGATAAAAGCCCTGTCCGAAGATCAGGGATAAGATCAGCAGGATCCCGACCGCGTAGTGCCATTTTTTCAATCGTACCCGCGACAGCAGATCTGCTGCGATATAGGCCGGAATGATCAGCAGCACTGATTTATGGATCGTACATCCCAGTAGCACCCAGAGGATAAACTTGCCATACTCGCCCCGCAGTACATATTTCTGCGCATACATGGCCAGCGCCAGTGCAAAATAATACCGCACGGAATTCATGCTGTTAAAATAGAAGCCCTGGGTCAGCAGTAAAAACAGGGACACTACATACCAGTCCGCCTGATCATGCAGCGCTTTCAGGAAGAAGAACACCGTGACCAGCGAAAAAAATCCGAAGATCGGCAGATAGGAGCCCTCACCGAAGATCCAGTGGAACAGCTTCACCAGCCCGACGAAGCCTTTTTCATAGGACACATGGCGTCCCTGGTCGATCAGCTGGAATTTCAGCCAGTAGACCCAGTAGTCACCACCCACCGCAATACGGCAGGCCGAGACTCCCGCCAGGAGGCAGAATACGGCGGTCTCCGCCACCAGATTTCTCGCCTGTTGCCGATCGTACCCCACCGGTGCTCCAGACATCCGCCTGCCCGACAGGTATCCTGCCGTATAGGCGCTGTTGCGCACGCAGAAGCCGAATCCCACCGTTACGAGTGTTAATACAATATATACCAGTGCACTTTTTTCCATGTGGGACCCCCTTCCTGCCTACGATGTCTGTCTCAATTTCCGGCGTGTTTTCTCGCGATGTCCGCCGCGGTTCAGGCGTATTCTCCTGCGATGTCTGCAGCGGTTCAGGCTCAGCCGCGCTTTCCTGCTTCGCGGATGCCGTCCCGCATCCACTGCTTCGCCTGTTTTATCGTTACCTCACTGCACAATGTCCCCTTATGAGCATATAGGAACCGCAGTGCCAGCGGTCCTGCCAGCCTTCCATACAGATAATGATACAGTACACCGCGGTCATGGAAAAATTTCTCATTGTAGCCATGGAACCAGGTGGAGTCTCCCGCTTCCTCTCTGCCGATGGTCACGGGCGCGGTATAGACCTTATAGCCTTTCCGGAGGAACTCCGCCAGGAACAGGCTGTCCTCACCGTTGCTGTATTTCGCTCCGCCGCCGAACAGCAGGGAGAAGGTGCTCCCGGATGCCAACAGGCTGTCCCTGCGTACCGCAAAGCTCACCGCTCCGTACCGGCCGCAGTTATACCAGCGTACCTGGTGCCTGTCCGTGATATGATAAGTGCGGCGCTCTTCTTCCACCGCAATGTTGAAAATGATCATATCCGCTTCGGGATTGTCCTCGAATTCCCGAAGGATCGCAGCCTCATAGCCGTCCTCATACACGATATCCGCATCCGAAAAAAGGCAGATATCTCCTTCTGCCCGCAAAATAGCCTCATTCCGACTTCTCCCGATGCCCCGGTCCGGGAAGCTATAGAAACGGATGGTTCGTGCCTCTCCGTTTTCCTGGGATATCTGCATTTCCTCCTGCCCGAGTCTGTCGCATTGGTTGATGATCACCGCATCGGACTGCAGGTTCATATGTTGTACGGTTTCACGAAGAGAAGCGTTCATTACCGATGCCAGTACTTCTACCTTCATGCCTGCTCTCCTTCTGCCTGGGTAGTCTTTGTATGTTCCATTTCTGTATTTCTCGTATTCATATTGTTATCTGCTGTATCGGAACCAATCATAGGGAGAAAATAATAGCTTCGGATCAGGGTCTCATCCGCATTCCATAAAAAGGCTCCGTCCACCTTACAGTCCTGTGCGGTCAGATACTCCAGCACAGCCTCCAGGCGTTTACCCACCGTCGCTCCGGCCGGCACTGCCAGCAGGACCACATCCGCCTCCCGCAGAGTCTCTGCGCTCTCAGGGCATAGCAGCGGACTGGGAACTGCGATCCATTCTCTGTCGATGGGCTGCACTCTGCCGCTGGTCTGCTCTCTACCGGCGGGCTGCAGCTTGCGCAGTCTGTCCACGGCCTCCTGTGGATCTGCCTCCGGCAGGGCACCGCAGACGGCGATCTTATGGGCATCCGCTTTCTCCAGCAGATATTTCACATTTTCCGCAAATCCCGTACTTTCCACTGTACCCAGACTGTGTAATCCATACCGTCTGCGGAGAGTGTCCGGGAGCCAGATGCTGTCCCGGGACAGCTCCCATAACAGGAAGATCACCACTACGAAAAACAAGGACAGCACCGCCGCCAGGATCACGGCCCGTACCGGACGCACATCCGGCACCACTGCCTCTGCGAGGTCTCCATGATCCAGCACTTTGATCCGCGTGATCTCCGGCATACTCTCTGCGAACTCCCCGCACATGGTCTCTTCCGCGGCATGGGCCAGCGCAATGCTCTCCCCGGGATCCTGTGTCGTAGCCTTCGTCACCGGAATACTGAAATCGGAAGGCAGGGCAGCCGACAAAGCTTCGATCCAGCGGTCTCTGCCCTGTTCCAGCACTGCCGCAGCACCGGTCTCTCCGCGCTCTGCCGCTTCCTGCAGATGAGTCTCCACCCCATCCAGAAATTCTCCCGTGTGGAGCAGGCTGTTCCAGGTGGCTTCGTTGATATAGTAAGCACCGGCCGCATTGGGGTTCTCGACATATTCTACCTTATAAGTGGAAGAAGCCGCATACCCGAGATCGGGCTGCAGCAACACATTTTTGACATAATAACCGCCGCCGAACAGTACTGTTCCCAGTATCGTCAGCGCCAGTATTTTCCATAGATTACGGCCCAGCCGCAAGAGCAGCAGCCGCAGATCGAAGGGTTCCTTAGCATAGCTTGCTTCCATGAGGCTTCCTCCCATATTGTCATATTGTCATATTCTCACACGTTCAGATCAGTTATCGTCTTTTTCCGCACGGCCGTCATACTCTGCCTTGAAAGCCGTCACCTGTTCGCTCTCGACACCCTCCGTGCTGTCCGGCCAGAACAGTACTTTCAGTGTCAGAAGCATCAGCTTCAGATCGAGCCATACAGAATAATTTTCGATATATGTTAAATCTAGCTTTAACTTATCATACGGAGAGGTGTTGTATTTTCCGTATACCTGGGCAAATCCCGCCAGTCCCGCCTTCACCTTCATACGGAAGGCGAACTCCGGCATGACTTCGGTATACTGGGCAATGATCTCCGGACGTTCCGGTCTGGGACCGATGAAGGACATATCTCCCCGCAGGATGTTGATCAGCTGGGGCAGCTCGTCCAGACGGCATTTGCGGATCACTTTTCCGATCGGAGTGATGCGGTCGTCATTTTTCTGTGCCAGGCGGGCTACGCCGTCCTTCTCCGCATCGGTGCGCATGCTGCGGAACTTCATGATATAGAACTCTCTCTGGCCGATGGTACAGCGCACCTGCTTGTACAATACCGGGCCGCCGTCATACAGCTTGATTGCCAGTGACGTCAGGAGCATCAGCGGAGAGGTGATCACCAGCAGGATCAGGGAGCAGACCACGTCGATGGAGCGCTTGATGAACCGCTGCTCCATGCTGAGGGAATACTCTCTGGTCAGCAGGATCGGCGTATCAAATACATGTAATTCCTCGGATCCTACTAAAATAACATCTGATATTTTAGGCATTACATACACACGGATGGACTGCGAATAGCAGAATTTCAATATAGTGTTGCGGTCCTTCTCATTAATATCCCAGATCACGACGGCGTTGATCTCACCGTTCTGATACTCACTCAGGATCTCTTTGCAGAGTTCTGCCGCGCCTTTTTTGATATGCTCATATTTCGTGATCTTGTATTTATCCTTACGGCTTTCGAACTTTTTACAGATATCCGCGATGGGACGATCCCCATGGATCAGCAGGAGTTCTCTGGGCGGGAACGCCGTACGATAGATTTTATTCGCAATATTGGCATAGATGATCACTGCCACGATCTGCAGCACTACCATGAGCAGGAACATATCCGGCGGGAACACACTACGCGCCATCATACACAGCTCGGCATAGATCAGTACATCCGCCATCAGTGTTGCAAACACCTGGGAAAATATGATCTCCGTATTTTTCATATAACCCAGACGCATTCCGCCGTAGGTCACGGAGAAAAAGATCAGGATCACGCTGTAGATGCCGTTCTCCAGCAGGAAGCCGCGGTACCAGATCTTCTGCAGCGGGTCTACCAGCTGGAACTGGAAGTGGAACTGCCACATGTAGGCAAACAGGGCAATTTCCAGGAACAGGCAGATCGCCGACAGTCCTATATTGATCAAGCGCTTGAAGGATTCCCTCTTGCGCAATCTGTTCACATAATAATTACCGTTTGTATTCAACACAAACTCCTCCTATATTCTGCGCTTCACCGCACGTACTGCCCAGAAGCAGAAATGCCAGGCGCTGCTCGGCACAGACATTCCCTCTGCCTTACGATACAGATTCCAGATCCTGCGCAGAGCTTCTATCTTGTTGGAAGACAGGGATTTCCCCGCTCTCCGATATTTTACCAAATTTTCATCCAAACCACAAGCTACAGTACCCCCGCGCAGTATTCTCCACCATAACGCAGTATCCTCACTCTTGATCTGCGGCATCTGCAGCTCTTCTTTTGACAGCTGTTCCATGTCGAACATTACTGTGCTGGTGAAGATCGTGGTATTTTTCAAGGCTTCCTTATAATTTATGGTCGTCGGTACATGGACTATTTTCCCCGTTCCTATGCCGTTCTCGTCGGCGAATTCATATCCTGTGAACACAAAAGCAGCCTTCTGCTCCTTCATAAAAGCAAGCTCCCGCTCCAGCTTCTCCGGTACCCACAGATCGTCCGCATCCAGATAAGCCAGGTAACGTCCCTTTGCCTCATTCACTCCCAGGTTCCGCGCCCTGGCGGCTCCCAGATTCGTGGGATGGGTCAGCAGCCGGATCCGCCGGTCTCCGGTCCGCCGGATATATTCTTCGATGAGCTGTCTGCTGCGGTCCGGCCCGCAGTCTTCTATTAACAGCAGCTCCCAGTTCGTATAGGTCTGGGCCCGCACACAGTCAAGTGTCTCTTCGATATAGTTTTCCGCCCGGTATACCGGTACCACTATACTGATCAAATCCTGTTCCATATTGTAATCCTTCTGTTTATCCGAATTCTGAGCCGGTTTTTATCCGGTTTCTATCCGGTTTCTATCTGATTTCTATCAGGTAATATCCTGCTGTGGTCTTCCGCTCTGTGTCTGTCCCCAGGGTCTCCTGCAATTTTTCCACGGTATCCTCCGGCAGATCCCCCGGCAGTAAAATGTAGTCTACTCCTGCGGCCGCCGCACTGTCAAGGCAGGTTCTGAAATCAATGGTCCGCTCCCCGGTATTTTCCTCCGTGCGGACATACTCCGGCTCACCGGTCTCCTCCAGATGGTTCATCCACAGATACAGGTCCTCCTGCCATGTCTCGTAGGTGTCGTACGAATAGCTTCCCAGCGCGGCATCCCAGATGCTTCTCCCATACACGGGATGGATATCGGCACTGTATGCCCTGGCCGCCGCCAGGATCTCCTTCGGAGCCCATAGGCTATATTCCGTCTCTCCGCTCTCTTCCAGGTGATATTCCGACAGCTGCCTCAACACCTCCCGGGGCTGTTCCACCTGTGTCAGCTGTGAACCGGTCCGGTCCGATACCGGATTCCCGCTCAGGATCACAATTCCCGCCAGGAGCAATGTAGCTGCCACATTCCGGATACTTTTTTCTCTCCACAGGGTATACAGGAACTCTGTACATGCCCAGGCGATCAGTGCTGTCTGGGGCACTGCTGCCCAGATCCATACATAGGAATAAAACGCGGTCTGGTATTTCATCAGGATCACCGCTGTCACCGGGCAGATGCAGGCCAGCGTGATCAGCACCGCATATAAATAGAACAGCGGCTGCTTCCCACCGTTCCTTGCTGCTTTGCTTTTCCACAGGCAATACCCCAGATAGAGGATAGCTGCCAGCAGCAATGCTGCATATTTCCCATGCTGCGTATAATCGAGCCATCCGTTCGTAGCGGACTTCAGAAGTGTCATCATTCTGCGTCCTCCTCTCCCGGTGCTGTCTTCACAGCCTGTGTTTTCTTATGATCGTTGCGGCTGCACATTGTCCACAGCCACCGTAATGCCACCCATGCCACCGTCACGAGCAGGCACACTCCCGCGCCGTACAGTGTCCAGACCATACAGGCTTCCGCCAGGATACAGAGCACCGCACCGAGATATTTTCTCTCGAACAGGCATGAAAACAGATAGGGAAGCAGCACCGCCGCACGGATCGTCACTCCCCGGAAACCTCCGTAGAAAATATCAAATCCGTCCACGCCGGGCATGTAAGTCCCCGCACAGAACAGTATTCCCACTATGATCAGGAAGATATTGCATTTTTCTCTATTATGATCAAAAAGCACGGCACCCAGCCTGCCGTAAGCCAGGTATCCCATACATAAAGTCAGGCAGGGGATCAGCCGGTATACTACCGTTTCAGGGGCCATACCGCTCCAGTGGCTGATGGTTCCGTACAGAGTAGGCAGGCACAGCAGCTTCAGACGGAAAGACATGCCCTGTGTATACGGTTCCCCCGTGAGGGGATCCACCGTATAGATGCTGTTCTCCTTCAGGAAGGTATTGACGGTCTCCAGCGTCATATCGCCGTCCGTCCACACACGTCCTCCCGTGAGGATCCATAGCACCTGCAGCAGAATGAAAAATGCAAGTACTACTGTCAAAATCTGTTGTCTTCCGCTCGTTTTGCTGTTCTCCGGTGCCGGTTTTCCGATAATGCTGTTTTTATGTGCGATCAGACCGGACAAGATCAATACAAGTACCGCTACGGCGATCTCCGCCAGCAGCAGCTCCGTTACAGCCAAAAAAGACCACCCCAGCAGGCAGCCCGCCAAATGGGCGACTTCCGTCAGCCCGATGATGATCAGACAGCCTCTGATCAGTAAATCCGATATCCGAAAAGTCATGTTTTCTCCCGGTGCCCGCTCCGTGGATCCGGGCAGGCTCTCTATTGCTCTGAATCGTTATCATCTTACCATATTTATCGGGACTTGACAAATATTACGTGGCACGCATGAAAAAGCATAAAAAAGCCGCATACCGTAAATCTCTTCCGGCATGCGGCCCTGTCAGTGTGTAAGAAAGAATACTGCATCGAAACGTTAACTTTCCTAATTTAAAAAATTTAAAAAGAATAAATTCAATATGTTACATAGCCTTATAATCCAGTCGGATGTTGTCCGCGATACGTGCGATATACTCGCTGTTCGTCGGTCTGTTCCTTCCGCTGGCTGCTGAATATCCGAATATTTTCTCAAATGTCTCCACATTTCCCCGAGTCCAGGATACCTCAATGGCATTCCGGATGGCGCGTTCCACTTTCTGGTCTGTGGTCTTGAAATGTTTTGCGATCGTAGGATACAGAAGTTTGGTAACGCTGCTTACCACTTCCATATCTTTTCCTGACAAAATAATTGCATCACGTAAATAGTGATAACCCTTCAGATGCGCCGGCACCCCTATCTCCAGCATGATTTTAGTTACATATCTCTCCAGTTCAGAATCTTTTACTGCTACAATATCCAAAACAAGTCCCCCTTTATACTTGTCGAGTATTGCTCTCCTACCGTGACTGACAGAGAAATAATATCATAACTGTCGTTTTTTGAAAAGACTTTTTCTCGTTAAAATATAGTTAAGAAAGCAAAAATGTTACATTTACCCCCTGTTTTGTAACAGCAAAATGCCTAGATTTCTTCCTTTACCAGATAGATCGGTCTGCGTTTTACTTCCATATAGGCTTTCGCCAGATACTGTCCGAGAATACCGGTACAGAAGAACTGGATGCCGCTGGTCATCAGGATAATGCACACCAGGGAAGGCCAGCCGGAGACCGGATCACCGAAGATCAGCTTCCTCACAATGATAAATACGATCATCAGAAAAGCGATCACGCAGAACAGGATCCCGACAAAAGAGGCGATCAGCAGCGGTGCTGTGGAAAAAGCAGTGATCCCGTCTATGGAATATACCAGCAGTTTCCAGAAGTTCCACTTGGTCTCTCCCTTGGCACGTTCCACGTTTTCATATTCCAGCCATTTGGTACGGAAACCGACCCAGCCGAAGATTCCCTTGGTAAAGCGGTTATACTCCCGCATGGAAAGGATAGCATCCACCATCTGTCTGGTCATCAGGCGGTAATCTCTGGCACCGTCCATCATCTCGGTCTGGGATATCTTCTTCATCAGATGATAAAATCTTCTGGCGAAAAAGCTGCGGATCGGCGGCTCCCCTTTTCTCGTAACGCGGCGGGTAGCCACGGAATCATATCCCTGCCAGATATATTCGAACATTTCCGGCAACAGGGAAGGCGGATCCTGCAGATCCACATCCATCATGACCACATAGTCTCCCCGCGACTTTTCCAGTCCGGCGAACATGGCGGCTTCTTTTCCGAAATTCCTGGAGAAGGAAATAATATGCACGCGTGGATCCTGCTCGATCAGCTTTTTCACTTCCCGCACAGTACCGTCTTTGGAACCGTCATCGATATACAACAGCTCCAGTTCTATTTCTTTTTCCTTGAAAAAAGGATCATTCTTCGTCAGTTCCCGGTAAAACAGGGCTACACTTTCCTCTTCATTATAACAGGGCACTATTACACTCAACAGGCTCATTACTGGTCTCCTTAGGCTTTGGTTATAAGATTCCACATGACACTATTATACGTTTCTTCCCACATCATTTCAAGCCATTCTTCCCACATCATTTCAAGCCAGGCACTGTACTTTTTCCTTCTTTTGGATTATACTGAATTTATATATGCCTGTCCTTCCAAATGGGGCGTGGCAGAAACGAGGTTATTTATGACTTTTTTTGAAGAATTTTTCAGTAATCATATTTTTCTGACTGCAGCCTGCGGCTGGTTCGTGGCACAGATCCTGAAGACTCTGATCCATCTGATCATTTCCAAAAAATTCGTGGCGGAGCGTCTGGTGGGCAGCGGTGGAATGCCCAGTTCGCATTCCGCTACCGTATGTGCACTGGTCACTGCGACATGCTACGAATACGGCGCCGGCAGTTTCGAGTTCGCCATCTCTCTGATCCTGGCGATCATCGTGATGTACGATGCCATGGGAGTCCGCCGCGAGACCGGTATCCAGGCGCAGGTGCTGAATGATATGATGAAGATCTTCGAGGATATGGGCCGCAGCGAGATTTCCCCTCATGACAAGCTGAAGGAATTCGTGGGACATACTCCTCTGCAGGTACTCATGGGTGCGCTGTTAGGTATTTTCTGCGGCGTGATCATTTATACTTTTGTGATCTGATCAGGGATAATGTTTGATGGATTTTTTTGATCGGTAACGCTTTTGATAAATACCGTATTATGGTCGAGGTGACTTTTACATGATTTCTCATAATAATAAAAAACGGACATGGCACAGAGCCGCCGCGCTTCTGCTGTCCGCTTCTCTGTTGCTGACCGCCTGCGGCGCACAGAACAATAATGATAATATTTTCAGTCCGATCCTGCCGGACAACAGTCCTGCTTCTTCGACGGATCCCGATGACAAGCTTCCGGATCCTGTGACGATCGTGGTGGAAGATGATTCGGTGGCACCCGCTGAGGGAATGGTGCGCAGTCGTCTCACCAATGAATGGGTGGATGCCGATGTTGCTGCCACGCGCCCTATTGCTGTCATGATCCCCAATGAGGCTGCCGCGATCCCTCAATATAGTCTGTCCGAGGCTTCCATTCTCTATGAAGCAAATGTTGAGAACCGCATGACGCGTATGATGGCAGTCTATGAAGGCTGGGAGGATCTGGACAAGATCGGCAACATCCGGAGTCTGCGTGATTATTATGCCTACTGGGCATTTGAATGGGATGCGTTCCTGGTGCATTTCGGAGGGCCTTTTTTCATCAATGAATTGCTGGAACAGCCGGACACGCAGGATATCGACGGTACCTCCGGCACGGATGAAGGAGCCTTTTTCCGCACCACGGATCGCAACAAGCCTCACAATGCTTATGCTTCCGGGGCTGGTCTGCTGCGGGTGATCGGCCAAAAAGGCTACAGTCTGGAATATCGTGGGCTGTCCGACGAAGAGCATTTCCGTTTTGCCACGAAGGCTGAACCCAATACGCTCGGGCAGTACGGTTCCAAGGCCAAGGATGCCACTTATATCGATATGTCGGGGTGTTACCCTCTGACCAGATGTTATTTTGAATTCAATGAAGATGACGGTCTCTATTATCGTTCCCAGCATCTGTCCGGCAGTACGGACGGACCGCATATCGATGCATTGACCGGCAAGCAGCTGACTTTCAAGAATATTCTGGTGCAGAATACCTTTTATGAAGAGTTGGGCGAGGGATACCTGGCATTCCAATGCCACGACACCACGAGAGACGGCTGGTTCTTTACGAATGGCCGGGGGATTCACGTGAATTGGGAGAAGACCTCCGATTACGGCGCCACGAGGTACTACGACGACAATGGTGATGAGATCGTCCTCAATGCCGGCAAGACTATGATCTGCATCGTGGAGGACGGCGATTCCTTCACGTTCCATTAGAGATGTAAATTGAGATTTAGTGAAGAAGCCACGAACGCCCACGGCGAACGGAATGTCCTTCCTCGATGTGAGGTCTCCCGGTGGGAATTTTCTAACGAAAAGTGAGTAGCGGTTCTAATCCGTACGGGCACGGCTCCAGTTGCCATCCATGGCAACATCCGCCTGTCGCGAACGTCCTGTTCGCTCCACCCTGTCTTTCAACACTTTTCGAGAAAATATCACCACCTCCCGACAAACATCTTCGGAAGGACATTCCGTCCACCGTGGCGTTCTGTGTTTTGGGTCTATACAGAAAAACTGAGTTGTGAGATACAAAATTCGCTGCAAATAACGCATAAAAAGCTGAATATGGGTCTATAGGGAAAAAACTGGCTCTGAGATACTCATTTTGAAGAAATTGAGTATCTAGAAAGCAAATTTTTCGCTATAGACCCATATTGTCTAGTTTTTGTTTTTTACCCGTCCCCAAAAGTACCTACAGGGAAATTTATCTTCTATAGACCCATGAAGTTTTTCAAAAAACAGTAGCCCGCAGTTAGGGGGAGCTGTTTGCATGTGTTTCCTACTTTTTTGCACATACCTAATTCTTGTTTTTGAATTATTCGCATGTATTTCTTGATTTTTCGCACATACTAGATTCTTGTTTTTAATTTCCGCACATGTATTCTCAAATGCTCTGCCTAAATAATTGGGATGTTTTTCATAACCCAGCAGAAAAGGACTGCTCCCTCGGGCGTAGATGCGGCGGAGACTGTGAGATTTTCTTGGAAAGTGGTTGAGCCGCAGGGGCAACGCGAACACGATGTTCGCGTTAGCCAAGCCATGTGAGCATGGTTTTTGGACGCCATGGATGGCAACGTAAAGGCGGCCCCGTCATGATGAGAAACACTTGGCCACTTTCCTTTAGAAAATCCACAGTTGTAGCTAGCATCCGAGTCCGGGGCGGGCAGCCCTTTCTGCGTGGATTTTAGAACAACTATTTCACTAACTCTCAATTTATTTCTCTTCCACCGGAATCTGCTTCAGATTCTCCACAGGCTCCAGGATCTCATTACTGCGGATGTCAATGATAGGTCCACCGGTACCTTCGATGTATTCTCTGGTAATGGTGACTCTTCCGATATTGTCATCCTTGGGGATCTCGTACATGATATCCAGCATGAAATCCTCAATAATGGAACGCAGGGCTCTGGCGCCGGTGTCACGTTTCATGGCCTTTTCGGCAATGGCATCCAGGGCATCGTCCGTGAACTCCAGTTTCACTTCATCCAGTTCCAGGAGCTTTTGGTACTGTTTCAAAATGGCATTCTTCGGCTCTTTCAGGATCTTCACCAGCATCTCCTTGCTTAGTCCCTGCAGAGTACAGATGATAGGCAGTCGTCCGATGAACTCCGGGATCATGCCGAACTTACGGATATCCTCTACGGTCACCTTAGATAAGATATCGGTATCTTTATCGTATTTGTCCTTTAGTTCGGAATTAAAACCGATGGATGCGGTCTTGGTCAGGCGCTCCTTGATGATCTCATCCAGATCCGGGAATGCACCGCCACAGATAAACAGGATATTGCGGGTGTTCACCGTAGCCAGGGGCACCATGGCATTTTTGCTATTGGCACCGACCGGTACTTCCACCTCGGCACCCTCCAATAATTTCAGCATGCCCTGCTGTACACTTTCACCGCTGACATCCCGGGAATTGGTATTTTTCTTCTTGGCGATCTTGTCGATCTCATCAATGAAAATAATACCTTTCTCCGCTTTCTCTACATCGTTACCGGCGGCTGCCAGCAGCTTGGATACTACGCTCTCGATATCATCACCGATATATCCGGCCTCCGTCAGTGACGTAGCATCGGCGATCGCCAGAGGCACATCCAGCAGTTTCGCCAGTGTTTTAACTAAATAAGTCTTACCGGAACCGGTGGGACCGATCATAAGGATATTGGACTTCTCGATCTCAATCGCATCCATGGTGTCGGTAGCTACTCTCTTATAATGGTTGTATACCGCTACCGAAATGACTTTTTTGGCTTTTTCCTGTCCCACTACATATTCATCCAGGCTTGCCTTGATCTTATGAGGTGCCGGAATATCTTTGATGTTGAATACAGGTTTGGGACCTTCGGCTTTCTTTTTCTTCTTGAGTTTCTGCTTGTTGGGGATGCCGCCGTCTCCCTGGAGGTCTGCCAGATTCACAAAGCTGATGTTGGGGAATCCGTTCTGTCCGCCGAACTGGTTCAGATCGCCCGGATTATTCAACATGCCCTGGTAGTCGAACTGGCTCACAGTCTCCATGGTCTTGTGCATGCAGTCATCGCAAATGCAGATATGATTAGGCAGCTTGAACATTCTGCCGGCTTTGCTCTCCGGTCTGCGGCAGATGAAGCAGACATCCTCGTACTCGCTGCTGTCCTTTTTGTCCTCTGTCTTTTTCTCAGCGGAATTTTCACCCGAAGTATCCGCTACCTGTGTGTTCTCGCTATTTTTTTCGTTATCTTTTTTTTCGTTCAGAGTGGTCTCTGTTTTCTCTTCCTCAGGAATCACTTCTCTATAATCATCATTGTAATTATCTGTCATGTTATTCTCCTCTTTGTCTATTGCTCAGTGCTTATCTCGGTATCACTTCGTGCTACCTCGATATCCGGGCTTCGCCCTACACGTATCGTGTCTTACGTAATCCCGCCTGCAAGCAGTCGGTTTTCGTAATCCACGATCCTTGCACTGCTCATGCCTACGCTTATTATATCTAATTCGAATGACTGCTACAAGTGAAGTTTTTCTAAACAAAATCCCCGGGAGATTCAGACGATCTCCCGGGGGTTTTCTATCTTTCCAATATTCGGTATTGGGAACCGCTATATTTATTTTTTATCTGCAGGTCTGCTGCCCAGTGTCAGATTCAGTTCGATAGATACATATTCACCGTTCTGAGGTCTCTGTACCGTTATGGTTGCGGAATCACCGGCTGCATAGTACTGTAACATCTTCTGAAGATCAGAGTAGGACGAGATGCTGCTGCCGTCGAATTTGGTAATGATATCACCTTTCATGATACCGGCATTCGCTGCTGCACTGCCTTCCTCTACGGATACTACATAGATACCTTCCGGCATGTTGTACATCTGAGAGATCTGGGAAGTTACTTCCTGCAGAGAGATACCGATGTAACCGACTTCATCCTCAGCTACTTTGGTTCTGGTCTGACGCTCCATCAGATCTGCAATGATGGGACTTGCAGAAGTGATAGGGATTGCATAGCCCATACCTTCTACGGCAGTACCACCGATCTTGTTGGAGTTGATACCGATGACCTCACCGTTCATGTTCAACAGTGCACCGCCGGAATTACCGGGGTTGATGGCTGCGTTGGTCTGGATGAAAGTACCGGTAGCACCGTTCTCCAGAGTGATCTCACGATTCAGGGCACTTACGATACCGTTAGTAACGGACTGGCCATATCCAAGAGCATTACCGATAGCAATCACCGGCTCACCAAGCTTCAGGTCATCACTGCTGCCCAAAGTAGCAACGGTAATGGCATTCTTGGTATCATCGCTCAGATCATTTAAAGATACTGCGATCACTGCCAGATCCATATCGGAATCCAGTCCTTTGACCTGTGCCTGTGCTTCACTGCCGTCGATAAAAGTAACGTTCAGCGTATCTGCGCTCTCTACTACGTGGTTGTTAGATACGATCAGCAGTTCATCATCCGTCTTGCCTACAATGATACCGGAACCGCTGGCTGCTTCTTCCTGTGTATACTGCTGTCCGAAGACATTTGCTGTCTCAGTAAAGTTATTCACAATCGATACCATAGCAGGCATAACCTTCTCCACCACATCAGATACATCAGACTCTACATAAGTAACGTTGGTCGCAAGCTGCGGTGTACTCTGGCTGCTCTCTGTTGCAGCTTCGGAAGTGACCTCATCTACCACTGCGGTATCCGCACCGGTCTTAAGCATCCCGGTGCCCTGCTGTACTGCATAGAACCCGATGCCGGCAAACAGTCCGAAGAAAAGTCCAAGACTGACACTTACCATAGCTTTTCGGAAATAACCACCATGCTTTTTGGGGTTCTTAGGTTCTGTATTGCTACCGGTGCTTCCGCCCATCTGGTATGTGGTGTAACCGTTTGCACTTCCCGCAGCGCTTACTCCGCTGAATGTACCGGTTGTATTTTCATCTCCGGTTTCGTAACCGGAAAAATTATCATTCTCGTACATAATGCTTCCTCCTATTCTATCTGTAAGTGAGAAATTTTTTACTATTTCCATTTCTTCCTCTCACCTTATGAACATAGTATATCCACCAAATGTGACCGAATTGTGATAACTTTCTGAAGCAATTATGAAAGATCAAAAAAACCGAAGAAGTTTTCACCTCTCCGGATTTTTCTTGTTATTCCACCGTAACGGATTTTGCCAGGTTTCTCGGCTTATCCACATCGCAGCCACGTCCCACTGCCACATAGTAAGCAAACAGCTGCAACGGAATGATTGCCAGGGAATTGGTAAAGTACGGATTCGTCTCGGGAATGTATACCACATAATCCGCTGCCTTCTCGATGGCTTTGTTGCCCTCGATGGTAACCGCCATGACAAAAGCGCCTCTTGCCTTTACCTCTACCATATTGCTGATGGTCTTCTGGAACAGAGCCGGCTGGGTTGACAAAGCCACTACCAGGGTGCCATCTTCGATCAGGGAAATAGTGCCATGCTTCAGTTCTCCGGCTGCATAAGCCTCGGAATGAATATAGGAGATCTCTTTTAACTTCAGGGATCCCTCCAGGGAAATCGCATAATCGATACCACGTCCGATGAAGAAGATATCTCTCGCTCCCACATAACGGTTGGCGAAATGCTGGATCTTCTGCTTCTGGCCCAGAAGCAGCTCGATCTGATCCGGCAGGCATCTTAAATCTGTCAGCATACTCTGGAACTTCTCCTGGTCAATGGTTCCACGCACCTTGGCGAACTTCATAGCCAGCATGTAAAGTGCGGTGAGCTGTGCACTGTAAGCCTTGGTCGTTGCAACAGCGATCTCGGGACCTGCCCAGGTGTACATAACACTGTCCGCTTCTCTGGCGATGGAGCTGCCGACGACATTGACAATACCCAGTACCTTGAAGCCCTTTGCCTTGGATTCCCGCAGAGCTGCCAGCGTATCCGCAGTCTCACCGGACTGGCTGATGACGATGACCATATTGCCCTTCTGCAGGATGGGATCACGATAACGGAATTCGCTGGCTACATCCACCTCTACCGGGATTCTTGCCAGACCTTCAATGACATATTTTGCGGTAACACCGGTGTGATATGCGGAACCGCAGGCCACGATATGGATCTTTGTGATCTCCTGAATCTCCTCATCGCTCATATTCAGTTCTTCGATGACGATATCATTATCCTTGATACGGGGAGAAATGGTATCGTTGATCGTCTTCGGCTGTTCGTAGATCTCTTTCAGCATGAAATGCTCATAGCCGCCCTTTTCCGCAGCATTGGCATCCCAGTCGATGGTCACGGGGGTTTTCGTGATCTCTTCTTCGTCCACTGAGAAGAACCTAAGACCGTCTTCCTTCAGTTCCACCACTTCCTGATTATCTACATAATATACGGTTCTGGTATATTTCAGAATTGCGGGAACATCAGATGCGATAAAGCTGCCGCTCTCACTCTTGCCTACGATCAGAGGACTGTCTTTGCGGGCAGCGAAGATCTTATCCGGCTGATCGGCAAACATGATACCCAGCGCATAGGAGCCCTCTACGCGATGCAATACCTTAGTGATCGCTTCCAGGGGATTTCCCTTATAATAGTAGTCTAACAGATGCGCCAGTACCTCGGTATCGGTCTCAGAGATGAACTGATACCCCTTATCCTGCATCTTTTTCTTCAGTGGAATATAGTTCTCAATGATTCCATTATGTACTACAGCAATGGTACCGGCATTATTCATATGGGGATGGGAATTAATATCACTGGGAGCACCGTGGGTTGCCCAACGAGTATGCCCGATACCGGCAGTCCCCTTCATAGACTCGCCTCCGTGTGTCAGGTTTTCCAGAACCTTAAGTCTCCCGACAGCCTTTTTGGTGTTGATCTTCTCCCCATCAAAAATAGCCATACCCGCAGAATCATATCCACGGTATTCCAGTTTGGACAGACCGTCTAAAATGATCGGTGCTGCCTGTTCTGTTCCAATATATCCTACGATACCACACATAGTCATACATCCTTTCTGTTCTGTTTCCAGTATTCTTTGTTGGAAGTAAAAGCCAGGACCCATTTTTCGGGGAGCCTGCGATAGTTCTTACCTAATAGATAACCTGCATATTTACAGGCAGATTGTATATAAAAATGGGGCAATTTGCCGGACATATGATGATCCCGCAAATATGCCGTCACATCTTTCACCATTCGTTTTCCCTCGGACTCCGAAGGATATGCTGCGAAGACTTCCGGATGTTCTGCCTGGGATACCCCCAGGTCAAAATTCCTGTGGAACTGCTGTCCATTGGTATAATTATGGGAATGGACCACCCGGGCATCCGCCGCATAAGCGATCGCGTAACCCGCTTCCACAGCTTTCGCCGCATAGATCATATCCTCATTAAATATGGTATGTTTTACGAATCCACCCAGTTCTTCATAGATCTCCCGGCGATATGCCGCACACACATTGGAGCAAAAAAATGTCTTGATCCCCAATGTCTTAAGATCTTCTGCGGATTTGATACGTGACTGTGCCGGATAATTAAAGTCCCTGGTATAACATTCCACCGGTGTACAATCTTCTCTCGGCAGCTGTCTTGCATAGGATACCGCCACCTGATCCCGCAGTGGTTCCGTCAGTTGTTCAATCAGATTGTCATCTGCCGGCATGGCATCCTGGGTCATCATGACAAAAATATCTGCGGAAGATTTTTTCACACCCATACGTCTGGTGCCGCCATGATCAAATTCTCTTTTGGAGACATGATATACCTTAATGTTCTGATATTTCTCCAGAAATCTGGTTCCATAGATCAGCTGCTCAAAATATTTTTCCTCGGTATTCAGCAGGATCACTTCATGTACCGGCACGCTCTGGCTGTCAAGCTTATCTAATAATGTAAATAGTTCTTTCCCCGGTTTATACAGGGGAATGATCACATCGATCTCCATTGCAGAGCGCTCCTTACTTTCCCAATCTCTGGTCTATTATACTTTATCCCCGTCTGTTACACAAGACTTTTTCATATGACACGAGGGAGCTCCGGTGCTCTCCGGAAGACTCCCTCGTCAATTCCTTTTCTTATTTATTCAGATAAGGTGCCGTATCGGATGCAATCTTTCTACTGTATTCCTTTACGCTGTCGGTTACGGTGTAGTTCGCATCATCAAATAGGAACTGATGCAGCCATACAACATTGCTCTCCAGATCCAAAGGTACTACACTGCTTCCCTTTGCACCGATGTTACCGGTGGCACGCATGGTCTCTTCAGGGAAACCTCCCTCGTCCACAATACGATATTTTGTGATGTTAGCCAGCAGATCCAGAATATCCTTGGAATCCAGGCTGGTGTAAACATCATCGATGGCACTGTTAAATACCTTGGACAGGGTATCGTAATCCGCCTTCTTCGCCTGATCTTCAATCGCCTGAATCACTTCACGCTGACGTGCGGCACGCTTGAAATCATTACCTGCGGTATAACGGATACGGCAGTAAGCCGTCGCCTGCAGACCGTTTAGCAGCTGTACTCCGGTCTCTGTTACCGGTGTGTAGTCACATTTTAAGACCTCTGCAATACCGATCTGGTAGTTATTGATATGCTTGATTTCCTCAGAGTCCACATCGATATAGACACCGCCCAGACCGTCAATCACTTCACTCAGTCCCTTATAGCCTACGGTTACAAAGTTCGTAATATCCATATCCAGATTCATGTTTAACATCTTGACTGCCTGCTCCGCTCCGCCATAGGAATAAGCCGCGTTACACTTCTGATAGGAGTCCGTGCCGATGTTCAGATACGTATCACGATATACACTGACCAGTTTGATATCGCCGGTATCCATATTGATGCTGGCGATCATAATACTGTCGCTTCGGCTGCCCTTGTACAGCTGGCTGTCCTTCGTCGCATCCACACCGAACAGTGCAATGTTCATATACCCCTTCATTGCTTCGTCCTGTTGTACTTCTTCCGGAATCCGGAGCTCTTCCGTCTCTAATACCGTTACCTTGGGGCCTTCATTATTTGTGTGGGTCATTACCAGATACAGTACTGCCACCATGATCAGGATAACCGCAATCTCTACACCAAAGATGATAACCTTTCTTCTTTTCTTGGCAGCGCGCTGCTTGGCAGATACTCTCTTCTGTCCGTTGCCGGATGTTGTCCTCTGTCCGTTGCCGGCAGGTCGCTGTCCCGCAGGTCGCTGTCCATTTCCGGAAGGTCTTCTTCCGCTTCCGGCTGGTCTCTGACCATAGCCGCCATTGTAGTTAGAATTTGTTGCCATCTTGTCTTCTCCTTGTGTTAATAAGCATTTTTATTGATAAATCCTGTGAAAAACGTCATAAGAATGATCTTAATGTCAAACCCCAAAGTCCAGTTCTCAATGTAATAAATATCATACTCGATCCGCTTCTTGATGGAAGAATCACCACGCAGACCGTTGACCTGCGCCCATCCCGTGAGGCCCGGTCTCACCTGATGTTTTACCATATATCTCGGGATCTCTTCCTTGAACTTTTCCACGAACTGAGGGCGCTCCGGTCTCGGTCCCACCAGGCTCATATCTCCTTTCAGGATGTTGAACAGCTGCGGAAGTTCATCAATGCTGGTCCGTCTTAAGATCTTGCCGATTCCGGTGACTCTGGGATCGTTTCGCACCGTCCAGCCCTTTTTCTCCTCCGCTGCGGTCTGCATTGCCATGCTGCGGAATTTGTACATGTAAAATGACTTATTATGAAGTCCTACCCGTTCCTGCCTGAAGATCACAGGTCCCGGACTGGAACATTTTACCAGAATTGCCGACAGCAGCATGATCGGTGACGTAATGATGATGCCGAACACGGAACCGACAATATCCATAGCTCTCTTGATCATCATATTTCCGGTGTTGGTCAGCGGCACATACCGAATATTGATCACCGGCAGTCCCATGAGATCCTCCGTATAAGGTCTGCTGGGGATCAGGCTGCTGTAGTCGGGAATGAATTTCGTATGCACGCCGGATTTCTCACAGATATCCACAACACCTTCCAGATAATCATAATCTTTCAGGGAAAGCGTGATCGCGATCTCGTCCAGCTTGTTCTCCGGAAGAATATACTCCAGATTCCCCAACGTTCCCAGGACTTTCACTCCCTTATAGGTGGTCCCTCCCGGAATGTGCTCATCCAGAATACCGCATACCACATATCCCCACTGGGGATTGCTTAAGATTCTGTCAATATACTCTTCTGCTGCTCTGGAATATCCCACCAGCAAAATATGCTTCAGATTGTATCCCTTTTTCCGGAGTGTCCGCAACGCTTTTCTCATTATGATGCGGGATACCGAAGTCAGAAATACATTCAGCACATAAAAAATTGCCATGACGGATCGCGAAAAGTTGATCTCACGGATGATCATATACAGAATAATGATCAATGCCGCCAGGCCGATGGTATTTGCCTGCAGAATGCTGTAAATCTCATGTCTGCGGCGGACGGTTCGCTTCGGGGAATACACGCTGCACCGGTAATATAGGAACATATAACCGGGTACAATAAAAGGAAGCAGCTTATAATACTCCTGCACAGGCAGGACACCGATTCCGGGACCGTCGTTCAATATATAAAATTTGATATAATAGGCAAGGACAAAGGATATGGCTGTGATCAGCGCATCCATTATCACAAGAAGCCTGTTAAAGACTTTCTGGTTGTCTTTTATCATATGGGTCACCCAATCTGTAAGTCTGAAAAGCTTCTTTTTAACGATTTCATTCTACAATAACGGTATTTTTTTCTCAACTTAAGAATTTATGAAGCCAATTCTTAAGATTTCATAAGAATTCGAAACACATTGCAATACAGCTGCCACTGGATCTTCACATAATTCCCCAGATGATGCCACCGGAAGGGAACTTTGTGCTGTCTTCCCGTGGTTCCTACAGATCTTTTCAGGCCAGCTGCCAGTCCTTTCAGATATAGTTTTCCCATTCTTTTCTTACAAAAAAACAAAAACTTTATGCCAAATCCAAGCAAAAAAAACGGCAGGTTCAGAATACACTGCAAAAGCGGCATATTCTTGCCGATCACATAAATACTGTTGGCAGACGCAAGTAACGTTTTCCGGGGATTGTATCTGGATCCCGTGGAAGCACTGCCATAATGCAGCACAGCCGCCTTCGGTTCATACCGGTTCTCATAGCCGTAGATCCGGGCACGGTAGCCGATATCCAGATCTTCCAGATAGGCAAAATGTTCTTCATCAAAATAACCGATCTCTTCAAATACGGATCGTCTGTAGATTGCGGCACCGCCACAGGCGGAAAACACCGGGACAGACTTATCATAATCCGCCGCCGGTCGTCCCTTCCCCCGGGAATAGGCCCATCCCAGCACGCAGTAACGGTCTCCGGCATCATCAATGAGCTCCGGTCTGTCCCACATCAGCATCTTCGCACTGACGGAAAAGATCTTTTCATTTTCGCGGATAGCATCATATAAGCCTCTTACAAAACCGGCTTCTGCCTTTGTATCATTGTTCAGAAGGATCACATATGGTGTCTTCGCTTCCCGGATCCCCAGATTCACTGCATGACAGAATCCGGTGTTTTCCGGTAAAGATATCAGGCGCACACCTTCCCCACACCATTCCTTTTGCAGATATTCCACGCTGCCGTCCTCTGAAGCATTATCGATGATCAGCACTTCATATCCGGGGGCATTTTGCTGCTCTCTGCACAGAGAAGTCATGCACTCTGCCAGATATTTCATTCCGTTGTAATTTGGTATAACAACCGTTATTTCACTCATAATGGTTTAAACTCCTCCGGATATTCCGGCAGATAGAGTAATCTTCCTCTTTGCCGTAACGCTTCGGACAACTGCAGACTTAAGGTTCGGATATCCGCACCCTCCGGCAGCGTAGTAATATTAAATATCGGCTGTTCTTTCGGTAATCTCCGAATCTCGGTATACGGAACTCCCACGATTTTTTCAAACACTTCCCTGCATTCGGGCCGGATACGGATACAGCGAAGATCCAGCGCTTCCGCATCCTGGGACAGCTCCGCGCGGTGCAGATATCCGCCGAATCCCTTCGGCAGTCCTTCATAAAATACGGTTCCGTCTGCCGTCATTCTGCCGCCGATGATCTTGCCATTCTTCCCGGACAATACTCTGCCGCCTACAGCTGCCACATCCGGCCTGGCTTCCCATACTTCTTTATATTTTAACCGATAAAATCCCACATGTCTGGTCTCTGTCGCGGTGGCCGGGATATGACGGCGGTCCGCATGATCCTGCAATGCTCTCATCCCCGCATCATACGCATATTTTTTGCTGTTTGGATTGGCTGCTGTGGATGCCTCATGACATCTCCAGTGATACAGCACCTTCGGAATATGGAGTATTCTCTTCTCCGCAGTCTGCCCTCCCTCTGTCAGCACTTCGGCTACACAGCGCAGTACCAGATCGTAGTCCTGGGCACCGTCAAATTCCGGACGGAATTGCAGGCTTTTCAGCAATTTACTCTCCATTACCAGAAAATGACAGATATAGTTATTGCTGAGAATTAAATCGTAATTAAATTCTTCTTTATAATTGGGCTCATAGTATCTGGTCTCTTCTCCATCGCACTTATCCTCATCCGAATAAGCGAAGGCGACTTTGACACCTCTGTCATATGCTTTGATGATCGCATCAGCCATTTCGTACAACGCATCCGGTGTCAATACATCATCATGATCCAGCAGACCGATATACTCTCCCTTCGCATAGGGAAGCGCCTGATTGGTATTAGCAGCAATTCCCGCATTTTCTTTCAGATGCACATAGTGGAGCCTGGGATCTGCTGCGACAGGTTCTGTCTCGCCATCCGTCGGCTGCTCCTTCAGGAATCCCTGCTGCTTCAGTACCTCCTCCACACTGTGATCCTCCGTGGCATCTGCCAGGATCAGTTCCCAATGGGGATAGCTCTGTTGCATAACGCTTGTTATCATTCTGTTCAGATAAGCTTCCGGGGTTCGATATAAGGGTACCACAATACTGAACGTAATCGGTCTTTCCCATTTTCTCCGGCTCTGCTTCTCCAGCTCTGCTTCCGAACAGGGCACAAAAAAATAGCGGTCTGTCTCTGTCAGGCGCTCCCTCACAGAGATCCAGGTTTCCCTCAGGCCGTTACGTTGCAGATAATATAGAGTTTTCTTAAGGTTTGCCTTGTTTAGCTTTGCCACAGATACCTCCAGCTTTTCATAAAAGAGCAAACCGCCCTGCTCGGGCGATTCGCTCTTTTGAAAACTAATATCATTTATGGAGCACTGCCTTACAGTACTGCCTTTACATCCTCGGTCAGCTTCTCTACCTTAGCCTGTGCATCCTCTAAGCTGGTTCCCTTGACACCCATGTAGAACTTGATCTTGGGCTCGGTTCCGGAAGGACGTGCACAGCACCATGCATTGTCAGGAAGCTCGAAGTACAGAACATTGGACTTGGGAAGTCCTGTGGTAGTCTTCTCACCGGTCTCCATGTCGATGATCACATCGTTCTGATAGTCACGGAATTTCTCCACCTTCAGGTCACCGAATGCCTTCGGAGGATTCTTACGAAGCTTATCCATGATCTCTGCGATCTGTCTTGCGCCGTCGATACCCTTCATGGTAATGGTATACTGGGTCTCCTTGAAGTAACCGTACTTCTCATACATGGATACCATCATATCCCACAGAGTCATGTTGTGCTTCTTGCAGTAAGCTGCTACTTCGCACAGACACATCACTGCTACGATCGCATCCTTATCTCTTGCGTGGGTACCTGCCAGGCAGCCGTAGCTCTCTTCCAGGCCAAATACGTAGTTGTTGCTGCCGGTCTGCTCGAAGAGCTTGATCTGCTCGCCAATGAACTTGAAGCCGGTCAGTACCTCGATCAGCTTTACGCCGTAAGCCTGCGTAATAGGTTTGGTCATGTTGGTCGTAACGATGGTAGTTACCAGTGCGGGATTCTCGGGCATGGTACCGGTCGCAGTCTTCTCTCTTAAGATATATTCTGCGATCAGCATGCCGGACATATTACCGGTAAATGCCACATACTCGCCGGTCTTGGTATCTTTTGCATACACACCCAGACGGTCTGCATCGGGATCGGTTGCCAGAACGATATCCGCATCCTTCTCCTTCGCCAGACGAAGCGCATAGGTAAATGCCTTGGGATCCTCAGGGTTCGGGTAATCCAGTGTGGTAAAGTCAGGATCCGGATTCTCCTGTTCGGGAACTACATAGACATGCTTGAATCCCAGCTCAGACAGGATACGTCTTACCGGCTTGTTACCGGTACCGCATAACGGAGTATATACGATCTTGATGTCATCTGCCATTTCCCTGATCACATCAGGATGAATGATCTGCTTCTTCAGCTCTGCCATGTACTTGTCATCGATCTCTTTGCCGATCACTTCATAGAGTCCTGCTGCCACAGCATCCTCTCTGCTCATGGTCTTCACGGTGTGATAATCCTTGATGGACTGTACTTCGGTAATGATGTCCTTATCGATAGGAGCGGTTACCTGTGCGCCGTCCTCCCAGTATACCTTATAGCCGTTGTACTCAGGAGGGTTGTGACTGGCGGTAACTACAATACCTGCAGTACATCCTAACGTCCGAAGGGCAAAGGACAGCTCCGGGGTAGGTCTTAAAGATTCAAAAATGTATGCCTTGATGCCGTTGGCTGCGAGACATCTTGCTGCCTCGTCAGAGAACTCAGGAGACATCCGACGGGAATCGAATGCGATGGCCACACCCTTACTCTGTGTACCGCGCTTGATAATATAATTGGCAAGACCCTGAGTTGCCTTACGAACGGTATATACGTTCATACGGTTGGTTCCTGCACCGATCACACCACGTAAGCCGCCGGTACCGAATTCCAGTTCCTTGTAAAAACGATCTTCCACTTCTGCTTCATTATTGCGGATTGCCAGAAGTTCCTCCTTGGTCTTCTGGTCAAAATAATCATCATTTAACCAGAAATTCAGTTCGTCCATATAACTCATTTTCCTATCCTCCTGTTTTATCGCTATCTTTCAAATATCTTTCAATATCTTCAGTAAACGCTCTCCGGTGATATTTTACCATAGATTCCCTCTACTGAAAAGAACTATTTAACGTCCGCTAACTGCCGGATCCTTCAGTGCGTAATCGCTGCGATCCAGAGAGAAATTCGGATTGTAATAGGGATCTCCCGCTTCCAGTTCGGCCTTCCATTTTTCACTGAAATGCTCGGATTCTCTGTTGTAGCGTTCTGCCTTTTCTCCCTGATCGTCCAGTCCTCTGGAGATGGATTCGTAATGATACAGCTCCGCAAAAGGAGTCCACACATTCAGAAGTCCCAGTTTACGTAATTTCAGGCAGAAATCCACATCATTTAAGGAGATCACAAAGCTCTCATCCAGACCGCCCACCTGCTCATACAGGCTCTTTTTCACCAACAGACAGGCACCGGTCACCGCTGTAACGTTCTGGGTATAACACAGACGTCCCATGTAGCCTAAGTTCTGTACCGGGATGCGATAATGGGTATGTCCTGCCGTGCGGTGTGCTCCCAATCCGATGACCACGCCGGCATGCTGGATCGTCTTGTCCGCATAATACAGTTTGGCGCCTACGGCACCCACATCCTCTCTCTGGGCATACATCAGCATCTCTTCCATCCAGTTGGCTGTGATAACCTCCGTATCATTGTTCAGCAGTAAAATATACTCACCGGAAGCATAAGACGCTCCCAGATCATTGACCGCAGAATAATTAAAGTCACCTTGATATGTCACAATGGAAATCCGTCCGTCCCCGCTGTGCAGGATACCGCCGTCATGGCCGCAGACTGTATGCAGCTTGCATCTTTCTTCATAAGAATCATCGCCGGACAATCCCAACAGTTGGGAATAATAGTCCTTGATCTTTGGTGTGGTACTGTTATTTTCCACGACAATGATCTCGTAATTGCTCCAGGTGCTGTTCTTTTGGATCGAGGTAATACAACGCTTCAGATCCTCAACGTGATCCTTATTGGCGATCACGATGGAGATCTTTGGATCTCCCAGGATCTGATACCGGATCCGGAAGATCGTGGCGCAGGCTCTGGTACTGGTGATCTGAAAATGCTTAAAACCATGCTTCTTCAGATGATCTGCCACAGCTCCCTTTGCCGCCTCAATGGCATAAGGCTTCGCGTCAATGCTGGCTGCGGTACTGCCCTCATGGCTTCTCCAGTAGTACATCAGTCTGGGAACATGAACGATCTTTTCCGCTCTGTCGGTCAGACGCAGGATCATATCGTGATCCTGGGCACCGTCAAATGCGGTGCGGAACAGTTCCTCTCCCTCTAACAGTTTTCGGGAAAAAACGCTGAAATGGCAGATATAATTATTCGCCCGCAGATTGTCCGGTGCATAGTCCGGCTTAAAATGCATGGTCAGCATTTTATTAATATCATTTTCCTTGAAAGTGGTCTCATCACAATAAAGATAATCCGCACCCTGCTTATTGATCTCCTTCACATACGCATACAGTACGGAAGGATGTAAAATATCATCCTGGTCAAACAGGCCGATATAATCTCCGGTAGCCAGCTTGTAGCATTCGTTGGTGTTATAGGAGATACCGCCGTTATGATCCAGGTGCTTATAGACGATACGACCATTCGCCTTCGCCGCGTACTCCCTGCAGAGTTCCTCGATATAGGAGTGCTCCGCGTCGGAACCGTCCGCCAGACACAGTTCCCAGTTGGGATACGTCTGATTCATGACGCAGTCCAGCATCTGGATCTGGAATTCTCTTTTATTGTTCCACAGCGGAACCAAAATGCTGATCTTCGGCATATAAGGGAATATCGTCTCTTCTTCCTTTTTCCGCTGCTCCGCATCAGGAAAGCTTCCGGTTCCGTAGGACTCCATCAGGCTCTTCTGGCGACTCTTGTTGCGGATCTTACGCAGGATATCCTTCGGTCCGCCACAATGGGACAAGCGATCCCTCTGTCTCTGTGCGAAATGGATCAGACTTCTCGCCGGACCCGTGGCTTTCCAGAATTTATTCTTTTTGATCCGGTCCAGTTTGAACTGCAAGTCCTCTTTTTCCGATTCCAGCACTACGATCTTGTCTGCCAGATCCGCACATTTTTCGTGCTCCCTCTCGTAGGCTTCTTGATAATTGATCTCAGACATGTTTTTCCTCCGTCAAATATTTTCCCGTTGTATTCCACAGTTTCAGCTTACTGATCCGATGGACCGCAAGAACGGCGATTCCATAATTCCCCAGAGGCAACTGCCCTGTTTTCCGTTTCACACAGAAACCTCCCAGCGCCACATTTTTCTGGTCCGGAAGATTCTCCTCCAGTTCCTGCCGATATGCAGGTAAAATCTTCATGGACCATACCTTCCGGTCCGCCTCCCGCTGTCCCTGCGTATCTTCGGGAAGCAATACTAAAAGTTTATCATAACATGCGTTATCATCTCCCAGGATCACACTGTATCCCTGGATCCGCTCCGGCCCTGCAGTCTCCACCCGCGCCATCAGGCAGTCATCCTGTCTTGCATTTTCCAGAAGCTCCTGCCAGCTCTCACATCTCCATGCCGGCTCCTGTAAAATATTCCGGTCCGTAAGATATGCCGGAACCACACGGCTGTCCAGTCCTTCCCGGTTCAGTCCCATAGGGTAAAAAGGATCCACTCCGCGGAACTGAGGATGCATCTGGTAAAGCAGTTCTCTCTCTTCCGTCAGGCGTCGCATTTTCTCGGGACTTTCGTCGCTTCCGCGGCTCAGGGATTCATGATGATATGCAAAACAGTCATTCAGCACCACATTGTAATATCCCATTTCCACCAGACAAAATCCCAGATCCACATCATTATAGGCCACCCGCAGTGCCTCCCGGAATCCACCCGTCTCCCGGAATATCTCTGTCCTTATCAGCAGACAGGCACCCGTCACTGCCACGCAATTCAGATCAAAGCGATTTCTGCCAAAATAATAAGACTTATCGTCTTCCATGAACTGGAGCTTATGCACCGGCCCTACCGGCAGATTGACAATACCGTCGTGTTGTATTTTCACAGAATCCGGATAATACAGCTTTAGTCCCACGCTTCCCACATAAGGCTGCATGGCGCGGATCACCATTTTGTCCAGCCAGTCATTGCCGCACACTTCTATATCATCATTTAAAAACAGCAAAAACTTTCCTTCCGCCAGTTCAGCTCCCCGGTTGCACATCGCTGAAAAATTAAACTCCGCCGGTTCATAAATATAACGGACAGGGACACCGCTTTCCCGGATCCGTCCGATCAGTTCTTCCGTTTTTTGCTTATTTTCCGCACTGCTTCCGTTATCCACCAGCAAAATTTCAACAGGGATCCTGCCCTCAGACCTTCTCGTCAGGGAACGCAGGCACTTCTCCAGTACCTCCGGATTATCTTTGGAGGGAATGATCACCGAGACTTTAAGCTCTCCTGCGAATAACTCTTTGGCACCTTCCGCCGCCCTGGAGGCAAGTTCCACCGCCAGCTGCGGTGACTCCTTCGTCAGCTGGTAATTTTCCCAGGGAGTGCACTCCCGACTGTCCCGGTCTGCACGTGCATCCGGTCCCTGGATTCCTATTCCGTCTGCAGGAAAAGTTCCATGGAACAACACGGTTTCCATATGACCGATGGAATGACAATCTCTCTCGAACCCTCCGGCTCCCAAAAACAGGCGATCCATCAGCGGACGGATCTCTCCGGCATCTGTAAAAATAATTTCTTTTCCGGTGCTCTCGTTCTCTGTCACGACCGGATTTTCTCCCATTCTCTGTAGCAGACTGCTCCGTACCGCAACGACACTTCCCACATAGAAAAAGGCTCTGTACAGATCCGGTGACCAACAGGGTTTGTACCAGGGAATGCAACGCTCTCCCTTCTCATTCATCAGGTCTTCATCACCGTAGATGATTTCTGCTTCCGGATGCTTTGTAAAATAAGCGTTGATCCGCTCTGTCGCATTATCTGCCAGTCGTCCCGCTGCCTGTCGGAAAATGACGAATTCCACAAGTCCCGCGATTTCCCGGGGTTCCGCGCTTTCCCGGTCCTGCTCCGCTGCCCACTGTTCATAGGTGACCTTAAGCTGCGCCAGTTCTTTTTCGTATTTTTTATCCTGCTGTGCGATCAGCACCTGCTTCACCGCTGTCCGAATACCCAAGCTGCCGCTCCCTTCTTCTCCACTCCCATCATATCTTTTGCTATTGCCTGAGGGATCTGTACGATCTCCATTTTCACAGACAACGTATTCTCCGCCTGCCGGTTCAGCACATCTGCCCGGATCGTCATATTGGGATCCTCCGTGGCAAATATCACGCTGGGATGGTCCGCTCCCTCTTCGGATTTCAGGATTTTTCCGTTGGTAGTGAACACTTTCTTATCCTGCAGAGGAACCGGCTGTCCGTTCATGGACAGTTCCCGAATCTTACAGATGCAGGAACACATTGCCGGATCCAGCCGCAGATAATGTACGTTACCGTCGAATTTCACGGTAAACTCTGCCTCTTTTTCCGCAACATAGACATTTTCCGGAAAATAAGAATTTTCTTCGGAAAATCCCTGTCCCTTGTCTTCATAGATCTGTACCCGCAGTTCTCCTTCCGACTGACGGAAACGCCCGATCCATTCGGTGGGTTTATAGATTTCGCCGCCTAAGAGATTCCGGATCTCACCCATGGACAATTTCTGTCCGGTGACATATTTCTGGAATTCCCGCTCCTGCTCTCTGTACTGTCTTGCCTCATTTTCCGTGATATCCAGACGATCTAAGATCCGGTCCAGTTCCAACGCATTGCGTCTTTCATTCTCCAGAACATAACAGTAAATTGCCCGGAACGCCAGTGCTTTCGTATCTATGACACGGTCAAAGGTCCACTCGTAATCGATCAGTGTCCAGTGATCCCCGTCCACCAGAATATTGGCAAAGATCAGGTCAAAATCCGCTACCGGCACTTCTTCCCCGAATCCTACCCTCTCCAGATACTCCGCAAACAGGCTGTGGAATCCTTCGATATCCTGTCTGTCCAGACATTCATCCATCAGTTCCGACAACGGTCTGCCCGATACGAATTCAAATTCCGCATAAGGGATGCCGTCCTCTTCTCCCGGATGACAGACATTAACGTCCAGCCGGCTTCCGGTATAACGTCCTTTTAATTTTTCATACGCTTCCATCATATGGCGCACATGCGCCTCGGCTTCTTTGGTCAGCGGATATTTCCGCACGATCCGATTCCCCCGGTCATCCCGCAGGATCTCCGTACGGATGCGGAAGCTTTCCGCACGGTCGTTGGAATATCTGACATATTTCAGGTCCAGAGGCTTACCGATCACTGCCAGATAAGAATTGGAAAATACAGAAAAAAGCCCCTCTTCCACGATTCCGTCAAAAGCACTTTTTTCATCGAATAACAACATTCTGTCACGGTCGAAATTCCGCAGATTATTGGACAGTTCTCCCCGGCCCGGCAGATATGCATCCGAATAGACCGTGGTCATGAATTTATAATCGGGATACGGATAATAAAAACTGCGTTCTCCCACACCGCAGGCATCGAAGATCTTCTCCAGTTTTTTCCGGGAAAAAGTACGCACGACGCCGCCGTTCGGATAATTTTCAATTCCGGAAAACCAGTCTCCCAGGTGATCTTCCTTGCAGCCCGCAAAATATTTCAGCCCGTATTTGTTCTCAATAGCGATAACGATTCGTCCACCCGGTGCCAGATGCTTTTGCAGAATTTTCAGAAAATCTTCATAAGGTGTGCTGCCGCCTATGTAAGCCTGACCGTACTCGAAGACACCAATGAGGCAGATATAGTCATAATCTGCGGGCAGATCCGGTTCCACATCCGTAAAATTGCCTATGTGGATCGTCACATTTTCACTTTCACTGTGCCGGTACGCATTGATCAGACTGCGCTTTTTTGAGAGATCCACGCAGGTCACCGATCCGGCTTTCCGGGACAGGGCTCCTGTAATGGCTCCGCAGCCGCTGCCTACTTCCAGCACTTTGTCCGTCTTTTTGAACGGAAAAAAATCCACGATATTTTCCCGCAGAGCCGACAGATGATACAGGATCGGCCAGCTTTTTCTCTCTGCGATGATCCGGTCATATTCCACGGTACTGTATTTTTTTACAATCTCCAGAATCTCGTCTTCCACACTGCCGTCACAATAATAATCCTCTCCGGGATACTTATCCAGATTCAGTGTTACTTTGCCGATGGTCTCTGTCATTCTTTATTTCTCCTCCGCATCCCACACTTTCGTGTTGGAATCCATATCATAATAGCCTACGGTGTTTTTATCGGATACTACTGTAATATTCAGGGCATCATACAGTCTGTGATAGACCTCAAAGGTATCCTGATTGTACCCCGTCACTCCCAGAGACAGCAGATATTCTCCGCCCTGCAGATTCATCTTCTGTGTAAAAGTCACATTTTTCACATCACCTGGTTCCACACTGTCTAAGAACGCCTTCTCGATCATGGTATTGGTACCGGTGATCTCCACACCGATGACATTTTTCACGGAAAATGCAAAAATAGGTGCCGGTATAGGATCCATAAACCGGACCTTCATATGGATGGTAAACATTGTCCCCTTCAGAATGGCATTGGTAGGCACACCCCTGTCATCCGTAATGTAAAATTCTTCGATCTGTGCCTGCTTTGTACCGTATTCCAGGGCATTGGGATTCTGTCCCTTCGCCTCCGCGGAAGCCTCAGCAGCATCTTTGGCAGCACCATCCGCCTTTTTCGCAGCGGCTCTCTGCAGATCTTCATCATCTAAGAGATTCTCCGATTCCTCACCGGCATTTTCGGATTCATCGTACTGTCCCACCAGTACCCGTTTATAAGTATCGATCATGGCCTTGGGGCTGCCTTCTCCCAGAATATTTCCCTGGTTCAGCAGATAGACGCGGTCGCAATATTTACTGATACTGCTCAGATCGTGACTGACGAAGACGATCGTCTTGCCCATTTTCTTGAATTCTTCGAATTTATGATAACATTTTGCCTGGAAAAATACATCACCGACGCTCAGAGCCTCATCTACGATCAAGATCTCCGGCTCGATATTGATCGCCACTGCAAACGCCAGGCGGACGAACATACCGCTGGAATAGGTCTTTACCGGCTGATAGACATAATCTCCGATATCCGCAAAGCTTAAGATCTCCGGCAGCTTTGCCTCGATCTCTTTTTCAGAAAATCCCATCATAGTACCGTTCAGATAGACATTCTCGATACCGTTGTATTCCATATTGAAGCCGGCCCCCAGCTCCAGCAGAGCGGAGATACGCCCGTTGACCAGCACCCGTCCGGAAGTCGGATTCAATACTCCGGTAATGATCTTCAGGATGGTGGACTTACCGGAACCGTTGGTACCGATGATTCCCACGGTTTCCCCCTGATAGATCTTCATACTCACGCCTTTCAGGGCATAGTGGAGCTTATGTTTGGTCTTTTTACCGAATCCGAAAGCTTCCTTCAGACGATCCGAAGGTTTATCATATAATTTATAGATTTTCTGGACATTATCAACTTCAATTGCCAGTTTTCTCTTATCCTGCATAATGTCTTAATCCTTTTCTTTCAGTGTTACACTGTCTTTATGGTACCACATGGCCAGAGAACGGTTGGCCTCATTGTCCGCATCCTCGGAGATTTCTCCCATGCACAAAAACCACGGGCGGAACTGATAGGCCGGCAGCTGCACATCTTTTTCCGGTCCGGACAGAATTGCCACCCGCTCCAGATATTCCTGATGGAAATTATAAGCCTCCCCGGTGTGCACATAATAATAGGCTCCGTAGGACGAATAATGTCCCGCCTGATTGGATGATGCCCGGAAGATCACAAGACATGCCACACCGATCAGCACATAAAACCACCAGGCTGCTGCGCCGTTTCGTATGGCCCACTTCTGTATCGTCAATTGCCCGGTTGTCTGCTCCGCTCTTTTCTCCAGTAACTGTCGCAGCCACCCGATCCAGTAGATCTCATTCAGAAATAAAAGCAGCAGATAGGTGATTTTTACTGCATTCAACGTTCTGGACAGTCCCGCATGTCCCAGGGAATACAGGCTCGGTGTATAGCCGGTCGCATACAGACAGAAGGACAAGGCGAGTACGATCCCCGGATAACGAAAACGGTAATCCGTACTTTTCACTGCCTGCCAGATCATAGGTACCAACAATAACATCACCATCAGAACCACTGATCCGGTATATTCCGGAATGTGTTTCACGGCTTCCAAAAATGATCTGCCGATGGACTCCAGCGGTCCGTAACCCCAGCCCACATAACTGCGGGCACGTACGGAATTTCCCGGAGCCGCCACATTCAGGCCGAAGCCTATGATATACACCAGTGTAGACGGCAGCAGCCACAGCCCCGTCCTGCGCCGTTCCACTACCACGCTGACCAGAAGGATGGTCAGGAGACACAATAATCCCTGCAATGCCGTGACGAAATTGCTTCCCGCCGTAATCATGGCAAGCAGAACCGATGCAGTGAATAACAGACCTTTCGCGGTTCTGCCCTCTGCTCTCTCCAGGCAGATGGCCACAGACAAAAACAAAAGTCCGAAGCCATGCATTCCCACATAGTGGATCCCGCCGTTATACCAGTAGAAGCCGCTCTGCGCGGAATAGATAAACATAAATTCCGCTATGGTGATCACTGCCTGAATTGCCAGGCTGCTCCATTTCTCCATTCGGAAGACTTTCCGCAGGATCACGTGGGTAAACACCATGCTTCCCGCCAAAAGCAGTAACAGAATGAACACCGGTCCTAAGAAATAATACTGCTCTCCCCAGACAGCCGGCATCAGTGTCATGAAAAAAATAGAAGAATACGTTCCCTGCCATGCATACCACTGGGTTCTGGAGCAGTCCAGTGCGCCGGAGATCGCCGCCCATTTCGACTGCTCCTGCTCCATGGCAGCTCTGGCAAATCTTCCAAAGTTATAGTCGTCATAATAAGGAACCGCATAAATCGTCAGTCGAAACAGTGGGATCAGTGCTAACAACAGCAGTCCGCAACAGCCCACTGCCAGCAGTACCCTGCCAGGCTTCCATAACAATATTTTTCTTAACTTTTCAAGAGCACCCTTCAATTACTTTCACCCTTTCTGTTTCCCCCACAACAGTTCCGTAATGCAGTACCCCGTTCCTTGAGCTCTCGGAATTGCAACAATCCATCGTACTATAGCACATCTGCGAAATGCACTTTCAGTCTCTTAAAGATCACAGCACCCAGTCCGAACAATACCACCGTCACGATCCAGAAATACATCGTGGAGAAGAAATCCCGGAAAAACCATTCTTTCTCGTAGATCGCACTGCGGTAGCCATTCACGATATAGACCAGCGGATTCAGCTTCAGGATCATGATCCACTCCGGAGACAGCGCGTCCAGATTCCATAAGATCGGAGTGGCCCACATGCCGATCTGCAATCCGATGCTGATGATCTGGGACAGATCCCGGAAAAACACCACTACCGCACACGTGGTGTAGCTGAGTGCCAGCACAAATATAAACAGGCAAAAACTGTAATAAATGATCTGTATAGTGTAGATTGTGGGGTAATAGCCGTAAATAGCCGCTACGATCAACAGGAGACACACGAAAAATACATGGATAAAAGTAGCCGCAATAATCTTGATGATCGGCAGGATGCTGATCTTAAATACTACTTTTTTCACCAGATAGTTGTACTCTAAGAGTGCATTGGTGCCGTTGTTCAGTGCCTCACTGAAGTAGAACCAAGGCACCAGTCCCGCTGTCAGGAAAAGTACAAAAGGCACTTCCACGCCCTCCCGCAGGGGTGTGCTGGTATTTCCCATGATCTTGTCGAAGACGATGTAATACATCGCCACGGTTACCACCGGCTGTGCCATCGCCCAGACCGCGCCCAGGTAAGAACCCGCATATCTCTTTTTAAAATCGTTTTTCGCCAGCTTCCAGATCAGATGTCTATTCTGGAATAACTCTACCGGCAGTCCGGTAAATTTATCGTACCAGTGGATAAACGCAAAGCATGCCGCCGCAATGACAACGCAGGAGATGATCTTTTTCGCCAGCTCCTGGCTTTGATCCACAGCAGGTCCCGGATTCTTATGGAACACGATGAGCAGAGCCATGATCACTGCCGCTGTCACGAACAGGGCAATACCTGTTTTCTTACTGATTTTCACACTTTTTTTCATGCTCTTTTTCCTTCATGTACTGTTCCAGAGTGCCCCACTTGGTATCCTTCTCGGATAATATCAGTTCCATACCTTCGGGGATGGGCCATTCCACACCGATATCCGGCGTGTTATATGCAATACCGCCCTCATCATCCGGATGATAAAAATCGGTACATTTGTAGCAGAACTCTGCGTAATCGGACAGTACCAGAAATCCATGCGCGAAATTTTTCGGAATAAAGAACTGCTTCTTGTTCTCCTCAGACAAAAGTACACCATACCACTGCCCGAAAGTCTTGGAGCCTTCCCTCAGATCCACGGCCACATCATAGACTTCTCCGCGGATCACACGTACCAGCTTGTCCTGCGGAAAATGCTTCTGAAAATGAAGGCCTCTGAGAACTCCTTTTTTAGAAGCAGACTGATTATCCTGTACAAACACTTCCGGGATTCCCGCTGCTTTAAGATCATTGTAATTATAAGTCTCCATGAAATACCCTCTGGCATCACCGAATACCGTGGGGGTAATGATCTTCAATCCTTCGATTTCACATGTTTCTACTGTTATCTTGCCCATTTATTTCATCCTCACTCTTTATTATTTTCATTCATAGGTGATATTCATATCGACTCTGCCTTCGATACCGTCCACTTTTCCCTTGGAGGTATACTGCCAGGTCTTGTAATATCCCTGATATAACGGCACACTGCGGTACTCCGCAAGCCAGATATGATAGTTCTCCAGTCTGGCGGTCTGCAGATTATTGTTGTACCAGTTGCGGCTGGCATAGACGCCTGCCGTATATCCGGCATTTTCTACCGTCCGGCAAAAAGCCTCACATACCAGGGTTCTGGTCTCCGCATCCAGTCCGTCCGCCCGGCCGTTTCCTCCGGCACCCTCCGTATCAATAAATACAGGATAGCTCAGTTGGAAATCACGGATCAGCTCCAGCACGGCAGAAGCCTCTTCCACCGCCTCTTTCTCATCTGTAGCCTGGGTAAAAAAGTACACGCCCACCGGAATCCCAGCGGCTGTTGCACCTTTCATGTTGGCGACAAACTGTGGATCCTCCACCAGACTTCCCGTAACCGAACCGCGGTAGCCCGCACGAACGATGGCAAACTGCACTCCGGCATTTTTCACCTTATCCCAGTCGATAGTGCCGTTCCACTTGGACACATCGATGCCGACCTTCGCATTGCCGGATGTAGTCTGCAGCTTTTGGATCTCGGTCTTGTCCGCATCTGCCAAAGCTCCTGCCACAGCACTGTCCTCGGCATCCGCATCGACTTCATCCTCTGTCTTGATCAACAGAGAAATATCATCAATGGCCAGATATTCCACTTTTTCTTTTACATGCACTTTGGTCTCGGTGATGGGAACTTTATATCCTTCGATGGGTAACAGTTCCATATAATAATCGCCGGAATCCAGATCAGCAATGTAGATCACGCCGTCCTGATCCAGATCCTTGTAATCTCCCAGACCGTCCACCCGGACATAGAAACTCTCTCCGGTCACCGGTACACCTTCATTGTCCACGATCTGGATACGCAGATCCTTTTCCACGGAAGTCGCCACCAGTGACAGGCGGTGGCTGTTATCTTTCGCCGCCTCCAGGATCGGATTCACATCCGGATCAAAAAACGTATTATCTTTTAAAAAGGCTTTCAGGTCGTTGCCGATCCTGCCATCCGCTTCCGCGGTGTCCGTCTCCCCGGTGCCTTCCGGCACGGGATCCACTGCTTCGCCGTCACCTGCATTCTGCGCTCCGGACACCTCCGTGTTCTGGCCGGATGTGGGGGACAGTTGTTCCCTGTTCACATACATTACCGCCAGTGCCACCAGCAGGATCACCGCCATGGAGGCCAGGATCCCCATTTTCCGCAGCTTAGAGTCCATTTGCTACCTCTACCAGATATTTACCGTAATTCGTCTTCAGCAGCGGCTCTGCCAGTGCCAGCAGCTGCTCTTTATCAATAAATCCACGTTTGAAAGCGATCTCCTCGATACAGGAAATATACAATCCCTGTCTCTTCTGGAACGCTGCCACGAAATCTGCCGCATCCAGAAGTGCATCGTGATTGCCGGTATCCAGCCATGCGAATCCACGACCCAGAGTCTCTACCTGCAGGGTTCCTCTGTTTAGGTACTCGTTATTAATACTGGTGATCTCGATCTCACCTCTTGCGGAGGGCTTTACGTTCTTCGCAATCTCCACTACATCGTTATCATAGAAATACAGTCCGGGAACTGCATAATTGCTCTTGGGATGCTCCGGCTTCTCCTCGATAGAAAGTGCCTTGCCGTTCTCATCGAACTCCACTACGCCGTATTCTCTGGGATCGCGCACATAATAACCGAAGATGGTCGCGCCTTTTTCTCTGGCGGCTACTTTACGAAGCACTGCCGAAAAGCTCTGCCCGTAGAAAATATTATCTCCCAGTACCAGTGCCACTCTGTCGTTACCGATGAATTCCGCTCCGATGATAAAAGCATCCGCCAGTCCGCGGGGTTTGTCCTGCACCGCATACTCGAGACGCATGCCCAACTGACTGCCGTCTCCCAATAACTCTTTGAATACCGGAAGATCTCTCGGGGTGGAAATGATCAGCACCTCTCTGATATCTGCCAGCATCAGGGTTGACAGGGGATAATAGATCATCGGTTTATCGTACACCGGCATGATCTGCTTGGATATTGCTTTTGTCAGGGGATAAAGTCTGGTTCCGGAACCTCCCGCCAGTATAATTCCTTTCATAAAAACCTCCTTAAAATACTTGTTTTTTAACACACCGAATGGGAACGACGTTCATCGTTCCCATTTAGCAGATATTCTTTACTTTTCCTCATACATTTCATTGTAGTATTTCTGGTAATCGCCACTGGTCACATTGTTCATCCAGTCTTCATGCTCGAAGTACCAGGCGATGGTCTTGCGGATGCCTTCCTTGAACATGGTCTCGGGATACCAGCCGATCTCTGCCTTGATCTTGTCCGGCGCGATCGCATATCTTCTGTCATGTCCCTTACGGTCTTCCACGTAAGTGATCAGATCGTTGTTGATATGTGCCTTGCGGGGATCGGAATCGGGAAGCATCTCCTGTAAGGTCTCGATGATAATATGGATGATCTCGATGTTCTGCTTCTCGTTGTGTCCGCCAATATTGTAAGTCTGGAACAGTCTTCCCTGCTCCTGTACCATGTCGATGGCCTTCGCATGATCCTCTACATACAGCCAGTCGCGGACATTTTTGCCGTCTCCGTATACCGGAAGCTTCTTGCCGTGAAGGGCATTGTTGATGATCAGAGGGATCAGCTTCTCGGGGAACTGGAAAGGACCGTAATTGTTGGAGCAGTTGGTGATATTGGCAGGGAAATGATAGGTATCCATGTATGCCTTCACCAGCATGTCCGAGCTTGCCTTACTTGCAGAGTAAGGACTGTGGGGATCGTAAGGCGTGGTCTCATAGAAGAAAGCATTGTCATCATCGGGAAGAGATCCGTAGACCTCATCCGTAGATACATGCAGGAACTTTTTGCCCTCCTTGAAGCTGCCGTCTGGAAGCTCCCAGGCTGCCTTGGCACAGTTTAACATCACTGCGGTACCCAGCACGTTGGTCTGTACGAAGATCTCCGGGTTACGGATACTTCTGTCTACATGGCTTTCGGCTGCGAAATGTACCACGCGGTCAATATCGTTCTCCGCGAAAATTTTGCCGATGGCTTCCTTGTCGCAGATATTTGCCTTCACGAAAGTGTAATTATCACGCTTCTCCACATCCTTGAGATTCTCCAGGTTTCCCGCATAGGTCAGGGCATCCACATTAATGATACGGATCTCGTTATCGTATTTTTTGAACATGTAATGAATGTAGTTGGAACCGATAAAACCGGCACCGCCTGTTACCAGATAAGTTCTCATTTTCTCTCCGTTCTGCGCAGGTGTACGCATTTTGCTATAGATAGTGATAGTCTACCATAAAATAGGGTGGATAGCAACACGGGCTATCGTCCTGCCTGCGAGCAGTCTCACCGACTGTTCATTGTAAATATTAACACGGCTTCTCCGCACTTCGTGCTCTCGAATCCGTAACACACATTCGCATTCCGGACTATCGTCCTACTTGCTCATGTGTGTTTGATTTGCTAATAAAGCACCAGACCTGCCTGCAAGCAGTCAGTCTGGGCTTTATTGCAAATCTTAATATCCCAGGTAGCTGATATTTAAATCGACTTTGCCGCTGATACCGCTGACTTTTCCGTCGGATCTGTACTGCCACAGATCATATCTGCCGGTATAGGTCGGGGTCTTGGCATACTGTGCCAGCCAGATCTTGTAACCGCTCAGAGCACCTGCATCCATCTTGGATGTCAACCATGTCTTGTTGGCATAGACACCGGGAGTATATCCCGCATTCTTGATCGTGTTGCAGAATGCCTTGCAGACTGCGGTTCTGGTTGCAGAATCGATGGCATCGCCTCTTCCGCCGCTGCCTTCCACATCCAGGAATACCGGATAAGAAATCTTATATCCGCTGATGCGGTCCAGTACCATAGATGCTTCCTGTACTGCTTCTACCTCATCCACTGCCTGTGTGAAGAAGTATACACCTACCTTAAGACCAGCTGCCGTAGCTCCCTTGATATTGGTCTTGAACTTGGGATCCTCGATCAATGCTCCCTGAGATGATCCACGGTATCCCACACGAATGATCACATAATTCACTCCGGAATTCTTAACCGCATTCCAGTCAATGCTGCCGTTCCACTTGGACACATCAATGCCCATAGTACCTGATCCCACTACCAGGGAACCGTCACTTGCGAAGTTATATTTTGCACCCTGGATGACCTGCTCACCGGTCACCTTGCTGCCGTCTGCCTTGAAGAAATATACCTTACCGTCTAACGTCTGCCAGCCGGTATATCTGGCCTCCTCCATGAGGAAAAACTTTGTGGCAGTGTAATAATCCGCATACGCTGCCGCCCGGTATTGGTTGTCACCGATGGATACATACAGCTGTCTGCCGCTGGTATCCTTTAACGGTGTTTTTGTATCCTCTCTGGGATTCACATCGCCCGCTACCGTAACTGTAAAGGTGGCTTTTGCTTCCGCGCTGCCCTCCTTATATGTGACAGTGATGGTTGCGGTTCCTTTTTTCACACCGGTAACGGTGATCGTTTTGCCACTTACAGCTACCGTGGCAATATTCTTATCTCCGGAATCTGCCGTTATAGTTCCGCTTCCGCTGACAGAGGCTGTTACAGCAGCCGTAGATTTCGGATAAACGGTTACAGCTGTCTTATCCAAAGTGATCTTGATTCCATTCGTGACCTTCACTGCCAGATCCAGTGGCTTAATCTCAGTTCCCATCGTTACGGTGACTGTGATCTTCGCATCACCGGCTGCTACACCTTTCACTGTGATCTTACCGTTTGCATCTACCGCCGCAGTGGCTGCTTTATCATTGGAATTTGCAGTGATCTTATAAGTTGCACCTGTGAAATTTGTAACTTTAACCTGTGCTGTTGCTTCTTTTCCTGCTTCTACGTTCAGGGATGCCGGTTCCAAAACAGCGGTCGGCTTTTGGACTTCCGTAACAGTAACTTCCCAGGTAAAGGTCTTCTGTGTGCTTCCTACCTGTGCATATGCTATAGGAAGGCTGCCGCCTCCCACGGACTGCTCAGCCGGCTGCGACTCACCTGAGGAGTCACCACCTTCCCCTGTTCCTCCTGTAGATGTACCCGAATCCGGTGTTGTGGGAGTCGGCGTCGGGGTCTGAGTAGTCGTTTCTCCCGTCCCCGGTGTTGTGGGGGTCGTCTCCGGTGTCGGTGTAGGTGTAGGTGTCGGCGTAGGTGTAGGAGTCGGTGTAGGTGTAGGAGTCGGTGTAGCACTGCCAGCCTCCGTATACGTACAAGTGATCGTTACAGGCCCACCTGCTTTCAAGCCGGTAACCACACCATTATTTACACTGACAATCCCCGCATTATCATCGCTGCTCCAGCCAACAACTGTTGCCCCTGTCGGCGGAGTCAGCTGTTTGGTCTCTCCTACCTTGATACTTATCTTTTCATTTGCTATGCGCAGGAATCTTCCACTATAAGCCGTCTGTTTTTCCGGATTTACCACGGTATCCTTTGTTACCTCTCTATAAGTAGGAGGTAATTTCTTACTTTCTACCCACTGCACGGTATCTTCCAGAATAGACTCCACCACAGTATCATTTTTCATGGTGTCCTCTTTTGCCGCATTGATCTCGGATTCCTTCTTGATCTCGTTTGCCACATCGACCTTTTTATAAGCGATATTCTTTCTGACTTCTACCTTCTGGGTACCGGTAGGCAGTGTGTAATCCTTATATTTTTCATCGGTCAGGGTATTTACCGCTACCGTATAGTTGCCGGGGGTAATGCCCTTCTTGTAGATAATACCGTCCATATCATCATCGGTCCAGGTATCGGATTTACCTTTGGGATCCGTGATCGTCACGCTGAAAGGTACATTGGAGATCAGTTTACCGCTCTTTTTATTGGTAAATTTGATCTTTAGATCCTTCTGCACGGAGACCAGTTCCAGTTCAACGGTACCACCGTTGGTATACTCGGCCTCATCATATTCTTTTTGTTCCTCATTCTCATCGTCGACTGCATTGGCTGCTGCGATCTTCGCAAGCTTTGCATCTGCCACTGCCAGCATACCCTGCTCACCGATCATCTGGATGCCGTCCAGCTGGCTGCCCACACTGACGAACTCCGATACCTGATGATCCACCATACGTGCGCTGGCATATACACTGCCTGTCACAATGGCCAAGATCAGCACTGCCACACCGGTTGCCGTCATAATGCGGTCCATGGTACTCATGTTCAGGAATTTGGTCCAGATAGCAGCTATTTTATTGCCACCCTGCTTTTTACTCTTTTTCCCTTTACCGCCGCGAGCAGGTGCCATATCATCGTCGGCATAGTACTCTTCATCGTCGGCGTAATATTCTTCGCTGTCCTGGTCTCCGATATACTCCTCGTCGTCGGCATAGTACTCTTCGCCATCCTCGTCTCCGGTGTACTCCTCGTCGTCGGCATAGTACTC